>Ga0209692_10000129_pt1 | contig 250989 bp, 242 predicted proteins | sample tdDd472_FD_187129 | JGI IMG/M metagenome (GOLD analysis project Ga0209692, IMG submission 187129) | Marine sediment microbial communities from the Atlantic coast under amendment with organic carbon and nitrate - tdDd47.2 (SPAdes)... | ecosystem: Environmental > Aquatic > Marine > Coastal >... | reverse complement strand
CTTTTTGTTGATGCGCTAATTTTACTGTCGCAAAGATGATTATTAAGTCTAGTCCATCGCGGGATGATTCACAAAGAAGGCGGATTATAGGCCTGTTTTAAACAAACCACTATGCTTTATTGCTATATAGATGATTAAATTTTTATTGAAAAATAAACGCGTTAAATCGGCTATTGTTACGAATGAAGTAACCGTTTAAAACGTCGCGTCAGTTTGCCGGTCACTCAACCAGCCTGTTAACTTTGGCGAAATATCTCACTGCGCTCGCAATGCATTCCGTTAGGCAAGACCAATTTCGTGACTTGAGAATTCCATTCACATGCCGCAGAATAGCCAGCCTAATCAACCAATCATTCAAATCGACTTGTCAGATCCAGCGGTTACCAACACACAGTCCAACCTGGTTATCAGTGTCGCTATTGCGGTGCCTCTGCGGCGAACATTCGATTACCGTCTGGCAGCTGATTATCCCATCGACCCGATGGTGGGCCAACGCGTTGAGGTCCCTTTTGGAAAGTCTGTTAAAGTCGGCGTTATCGTCAAGGTTCAAGCTGAATCGGCGAGCGAACTTGACGTGCCTTTTGACGAACTTAAATCCATAACCCGTATTCTCGACGATACCAGCCTGGTCGATACCACTTTGATTCAATTATCTACCTGGATGCGCCGCTATTACCACGCGCCGCCGGGGGAAATTTGGCAAACACTTTTGCCCACCGCGTTAATGAAAGGCAAACCCGCAGAATATTCGCGGTCCAGTCGATGGCAGATCACCGAAGCTGGACGCGCGGCGCTCAGTGAAAATCAAGTGGCCAAATCTGCGGTCAAACAGCGCCTGATACTTGAACAATTGAGCTCGCTTGCCGCCGGGTTACCGCATGATCGCATCGGCGACTTTGACATACCTTACAGTAGCTTGAAAACACTAGCGGGTAAAAGCTGGGTTGTGCGCAAATATGATGAGGCGCTTTCACTACCAACTGAAAATTATTGCAATCGCCCCGCCGACCTCAATCTTAATGAGCAGCAAGCAAGTGCCGTGAGCGAAATTGGCGCCACGCTCGACAGTTATAAAACCTGGCTATTGTTTGGCGTGACCGCGTCGGGAAAAACCGAAGTCTATTTGCGGCTGATCGAAAAAGTGATCGCCAACAAACAGCAAGCACTCGTTCTGGTTCCTGAAATTGGTCTGACGCCACAAACCCTGAAACGATTTCAGGATCGCTTCAATTTACCCATCGTTTTGATCCACTCAGGAATGACCGAGGGGCAACGCCTGCAAAGCTGGTTAAAAGCGCGCAATGGGGAAGCGAGTATTGTTATCGGCACGCGCTCGGCGCTTTTTACGCCCTTAAAAAATCCGGGCATTATCATTATCGATGAAGAGCACGACCAATCCTTTCGCCAGCAACAGGGCTTTCGTTATTCTGCCAGAGACGTCGCGATGGTCAGGGGCAGTTTCGAGTGCATTCCAGTGGTATTGGGTAGCGCTTCGCCGTCGATCGAATCTTTGCTTAACGTTGAAAAAGGAAAGGTCAGCCGAATCGATTTAACCCAAAAAGCTCAAAACCTGGCCGAGCTCAAATTTCGTGTGATCGATTTGAAAAACCAGGTCATGAATCAGGGGCTTTCCGGCGATTTAATCGTGGCTATTAAACAACACCTTAAGCAACAAGGTCAGGTCCTGCTTTTTTTAAATCGTCGCGGCTACGCCCCGGTGCTTTTGTGCCACGAATGCGGTTGGAGTAGCAGCTGTCAGCGTTGCGATATTCATTTTACCTATCATCATCAAAACCATTATCTGCAATGCCATCATTGTGGCTCCAGCCGTCGAGCACCTAACCAATGCCCTGAATGTCATTGTGAGGAAATGGTGCCTGTTGGACTCGGCACCGAACGATTAGCAGAGAGCGTGCAAAACCTGTTTCCTTCAGCCAGAATTGCACGAATCGACCGAGACACGACCCGGCGAAAATCCGCCATGTCCGATTTTGTGTCTTCGGTAAAAGCCGGCGAAGTCGATATATTAATCGGCACCCAGATGTTGGCAAAAGGCCATCACTTTCCCGATGTCACGCTGGTCGGTTTAATTGATATGGACGGCGCTTTATATAGCGCGGATTTTCGTGCCCCAGAATACGCCGCGCAACTTATCACTCAGGTTTCAGGTCGAGCAGGCCGAGCAGATAAAACCGGCGAGGTGATTATTCAAACTCACCATGCAGAACACCCCATGTTGCATCAGGTTATTCATCAAGGTTATTCGACTTTTGCCCAATCCGCGATCGCTGAGAGGGTCGAAGCCGAACTACCACCGCACGCTTTTTCCGCGATGTTTCAGGCGGAATCCCCGCAATTACAACCGGTACGAGAGTTTCTCGCCGAGGTTAAGCAAATACTTGATCGCTACAGTAATCTTAAAGTGGAACTGCTCGGACCGGCACCTGCAGTTTATGCCAAAAAAGCAGGCAAGTTTCGCTACCAATTATTTATGCAAACCAATAACCGCAATGACCTTCACCGGTTGCTGGATTTAACCTTAAGCGATATCGAACAATTAAAATCCGCCAACCGAGTAAGGTGGCGGGTTGAAGTGGATCCGGTGGGTGACTCCTGATTTTCGCGGCAACCTAAAGCTTCTCCGTCATTTTCTTCTCAAGAATAAAACCGAAAATTCCGCATAAAGCTAAAAAGATCCCGACCACAGCGATAACGCGGTTTTCTATGCGCGGTTCTTCTCGTTGTCCGTAAAGTTTAAAGGTTCTGGAGCCACCTTCTGCGGGTATGTTAAAGATATCACCCCGATAATAAGGCGTTAATAAATATTTTTCTTCCAGCCGCTCGGTCATCGCGGCTTCTCGCTCTCGATTTTGTTCACGATCGGTCAGGAACTCTCGCCGATTGTAGTTATCGAATATTTCTTTTGATTCGCCGGCCAGCACGACTCCTTTTGAAATATAGGTGTATTGAGATTCCGAAATAAGTAAACCAAAATAACTCGATGCGCTTAAAACCAAACCAATAATAGTGCACAGCGCCGACCCAATCAGCCAGCGGCGTCGAAACTTTAAATCGGTCGCCGAGCGCTGATTTAAATAATTGGCGACCTCTGGAATTTGCCGTAACTGGCGGTGAACAATCGACGCGTCGATGTCCGCCAACATAGAACCGGTATCAATATCAAACTCCTGAAGAATAAGCTGGAAAATATCTGCCGAAGGAATCGATTTACCGTTTTCCAATTTTGACAAATAGGATTGTTCGATGCCAATCGCATCAGCCAGTTGCGGCTGAGTCCACTCTTTTTCTTTTCTGAGCTGTCGTAATTTATCGCCAAAATGCATATGCGTAGTCTCCCGAATTGATGACTTAACTGTTTGATTCAGCTATTTATTCTTGGAGATTCCTGAATAACTGGGAAGATGAATAATAAAGAATATTAACGTATATCGACGAATAATCGGGGTTTTTCTGTTTGATTGACCGGGCTATTATAATTTCCCGGAGAAATTAACTTCGAGCGAGTGACGTTAAGTAACCTTTGGTAGCCACGGTAATAATTGTTAAAGCAGGCGGACATAAACCTCTATATCCACCATAAAAAGCGACAGCGGGTAAGCCGGAGTCAGCAGCGGCGGGCTACAATCAGATAATTTAACTAATCGACTATTGGTGCTTTGTTATTCGCCACCAATCTGATAAATCGTTTCAATCTCTTCTATCGAGCGAGTCGTCACATCCAGATCTTTCAGCACACCATCCTGGATCCCATAAATCACACCATGTACCGATAACTTTTGTCCTTGTAACCAGGCATTTTGCACTATCGGCGTATGACACACATTGCGAACCTGCTGAACCACATTTAGCTCACACAAAAGATCGAGCTCCTCTTTTTCGTCACGGATATCATCAAAGCGGTCACGATGATTTCGATAGGTATCTTTGATACTACGAAGCCAGTTGTCGACTATGCCATGCTCTTTATGTTCCAGCGACGCCTGAACGCCGCCACAGCCGTAATGACCACAAACGATAATGTCTTTGACTTTTAGTACGCTCACGGCGTATTCGAGTACGGAGAGAATATTCAGATCGGTGTGATTAACCAGGTTGGCGATATTTCGATGTACAAAAACTTCACCGGGTTGCAGGCCGACGATAGTATTGGCAGGCACGCGACTGTCAGAACAGCCAATCCAGAGGTAGTCTGGTTTTTGCTGTTTGGCCAGTTTGTTGAAAATGCCGGGGTTATTGGCTTCGAATTGTTCAGCCCATTGGCGATTGTTTTGAATTAGTTGTTCGATTCTTTGACTCATGGTAATTCAGCCTGTCTTTATAAACTGGCGCCATTCTATCAAATTTTCTGCAAATTGATATCGGCTAAGTCAATGGTCGGACGGGCGCTGGTCATTTTAAAGTGGCTAATCTGAACGGCGCGAATGAAAAGGCCTGGCAGGACAACCTACCTGCCATGCAATCCAGGGGAAAATTGAATGCTAGACTTAAAAGTAAGGTAAAAAAGACGAGGGCGACCTAAGTCGCCCTCTGATGCTTTTCCTTCATCCAGTGAAAGCAGTGCTCCTTGCAATATCCTTATTCACCGAGTCCTTGATGTGGATGTCCATTTCCAGTAGTCCTTTAAGTCCCGCGTTATCCTTAACGCTTAAGTTCAGAATACCGCGCACAATGTTTTTAACAAGTCACTTTATCCCGAAAATTATCGGCACTTCCCTACCACTATTACATTAGACTTTTCTTATATATTTTAAAATTCAATGTCTTACAAGTTTTTCCTGCCACTTCTTTGTTAATATCCTTCAAGTAAAAGCGACAATAGCCCATAGTCATTGCAGATTTGGCTTACAACGCGTGTAGGAAATATCTCACAAAGAAAAGTCGTGTGTTTGCCGCTATTGGCTCATTGACGCGTTTTGCGTCGCCAGATTTTCTACAAATTGACGGACTTCATGGGCATCCCCCTGAAAAATGATGCGTTGCTGCTTTTTTGCCAATTGATACTGATACATGGGATCGTAATAGTCGTTTAACAAAAGGTGGATCCATTCTCGATGTTGAGCCTGCGCCGTTTGCGGCGATCCTTGGGTGGCCGCCATGATAATTTGTTGTAAACGCTGGTGGCGCGCTTCGCCTAATCGGCGCGCAATGCCTTTTATTGCGGTTAGCAAATACGCTCGTAACGCGGTCTCTGGGCAATTGACACCGGCAAGCTGGTATAAACGAGTGCGTTCAATCACATACTCCTGCAGGATATTTTCGACGCGACTTTCTGTCGTGGCCTGCAATATGATGAGCGGAGCCTGTTTCATCAACCGGTGCATTTCCAGTGGTATGGAGCGAGAGCCAATTAATCTGGCTTCATCTTCAAGTAACATAAACGGCAGCTTACGCGCATCCAGTTTCAGTAATTCAATGGCCAGAGAGTTTTCAAAGTTGATCTGAGTGGGCTGCTGTGTCAATTGGCGACCAAAACTTGAGCCGCGATGATTCGCCAGATGCTCAAGGTCAACGGTGTGCGTCATGTTTGCCATCAGTCGCGTCTTGCCGACGCCTGTCAGACCGCTAATAAGATACATCGGCGTGTGGCTACAGATTTCAATAGTCTGCTCGATCAAGAATCGACGCATGGCTTTATAGCCGCCTATCACCAGTGGGTAATCCAGTTGGCGCTCGGCGAGCCACTGCTGAACCGTTTTCGACCGCAAGCCCCCGCGAAAACAATAGAGGAAGCCTTCAGGGTGTTTTCGAATAAATTCACACCACAATTGCAGTCGTTTCGCTTTGGTTTCGCCGCCCACCAACTTGTGACCTAAGCGAATTGCCGCCTCCTGTCCTTGCTGCTTATAACAGGTGCCCACTTGCACGCGTTCATCATCTGTCATCAAAGGAAGGCTAGTCGCGTTTGGAAAGGCCCCTTGGATAAACTCACAGGGCGCGCGCAGATCAATGAGCGGCGCACCACTTAAAAATAGCTGGCGGTAATTTGAAGTATTTTTTCGCCGCGTTAGCATCCGTTACGCTTCAACATAAATGGCTTTATCGCCCGCTTTAACCAGCTCGCCAAAAGCAGACAATTCCAATCCATGGGCCCGTGCAAGCCTCATCAATTGTTCACTAGACTCTGGTTCAACCGCGACCAATAAACCGCCGCTCGTTTGAGGGTCACAACCATAATGTTTCTGCTGCTCGCTAATAGGCGAAATCGAATTACCGTAACTTTGAAAATTTCGCTCAGTTCCACCGGGAATCGCACCTTGCTGGCGATATTTTTCCGCTTGTTCGATTAAGGGGACTTGTGACATGGTCACTTTGGCCGATACGCCACTACCTCGACAAATCTCCAGTAAATGTCCAAACAGTCCAAAGCCAGTGACATCGGTCATGGCACGAACCCCTTCGAGTTCCGAAAATGCACATCCGATTTGATTCAGCTGACACATAAAAGATTCCGCCAGGCCGTCATCCGCCGGCTCAAGAATTTTTTTCTTTTGCGCGGTAGAAACAATACCGACCCCGAGCGGCTTGGTGAGAAATAACTGACAGCCAGGCGTCGCAGTCGAATTGCGAAGAACTTTATCGGTCGGCATCGTGCCGGTAACCGCTAATCCAAAAATGGGCTCTGGGCTGTCGATACTGTGGCCCCCGGCTAAGCTGATCCCCGCTTCGCGACAGGCAGCCCGGCCACCTTCAACGACTTGTTGCGCGACTTCCGGCGACAATTTTTCCACCGGCCATCCAAGAATTGCAATTGCCATAATAGGCTTCCCACCCATAGCGTAAATATCGCTGATGGCGTTGGTCGCCGCGATTCGCCCAAAGGTGTGTGGGTCATCAACAATCGGCATAAAAAAGTCTGTGGTACTGATGATTGAAGTACCGGTGCCTAAATCATAAACGGCTGCATCATCGCTGGTTTCGTTACCGACTAATAAATTGGGGTCACGAAAAATTGACTCACTCGCGACAATTTTTTTTAGGACCGCGGGAGAAATCTTACAGCCGCAACCCGCGCCATGGCTATATTCTGTTAACCGGATTGTCATGCTCGCTTTCCCTGTTTCAATGAATATTAAAAATGAGCGCAAAATTGGTCGGTACATCCACCGCTATCGCATCAAAACATTAACCTGTTTATCGCCGGCAGCGCAAGTGGGAAGTTGCTGTTAGTTTCGACCGAATTTTATCGATTTAACTGATCTTTTCTCAGTTTCAAAATACTGATCCCGATAAAGATCAAAATAAAAGCAAATAGGCCAGAATGAAAACCCAGAGTCGCGTAAAAGAGCGGAAAGACATATAAAAGAACGCCAGCAGCGAGACAAAGCCAACCGAAAATATGCATTGTTTTGGTTTTAAAAACGCTCATGAACAGCCCAATGGATCATTTAAGCGAAGTATAACGACTATTGTTGCTTTAATAAAACCTCCAATAGCAGATCAGGCGGCATGGGCTTATAAAAATGAAATCCCTGGATAAACTCACATTCCCTGGCTTTGAGATAGTCGGCCACCTTTTTGTCTTCAACCCCTTCGGCGACAACCTGTAAATTAAGATTATGGCCCAGTGAAATGATCGCGTTCACAATCGACTGCTTATTGGTATCTTCCATCAAATCTCGAATAAATAACCGATCGATTTTAATCAAATCGATGGGTAACTTTTGTAAGTACTGGAGTGAGGAATAACCGGTTCCAAAATCATCGATTGCCAATGAGATATCGAGTTCTCGCAACTGTATGAGCAAGGTTTTAGTCTTTTCCAGATCCTCTAATAAAATGGATTCGGTAATTTCAAATTCCAGATAGCGACCAGGAATTTCAAAGCGAGCCATTATCATTCGGATTTGATCCAGCAAATTAATATCAGCAATCTGATGCGCCGACAAATTGACAGATACTCGAAAGGGCCTGGTACTTTTTTTGCGCCAGCTTTGAATTTTTTGACAGACCTCTTCCAGCACCCACAACCCAATTTCACAAATCATTCCGGCTCGCTCTGCGACAGGCACAAAATCCGCCGGGGATACGGCACTTTCATTGTCGGGAAACCAACGCAATAGCGCCTCCATCCGGTGCACGCTAAAATCGGTCGTATACACTTGAGGTTGATAGTAAACGGTCAGCTCTTTTTGATGCAGTGCATTTCTTAACTTATTTTCAAGCTCCAACTGATAGTGGGCCAGCCTTTCGAGCGGGCTATCAAAAAACTCGAAATTACTCCGTCCTTGTTGCTTGGCATGATACATGGCCATATCGGCTTTTCGAATGAGCTCTTGCGGATCGGTATCATCCCGCGGATAAATACTCACCCCGATACTGGCGGAAATATGGAACTGCTTGCCAAATATTTCAAATGGTTTTTTTAGCTGTTCAATGATCCGCTGGGAAGTGTGTGATGCAATTTGATGACTTTTGATACTTTCAAGTAGCACGACAAATTCATCGCCGCCAAAACGGGCCAGCGTGTCATGGTCGCGCAGGCATCCTTTTATGCGTTTGGCTACGTCAATCAGCAATTCATCACCTACTTGATGCCCTTCGGTATCGTTCACTTTCTTAAAATAGTCAAGATCGACGAACAGTACGGCCAGTAGCTCTCGATTGCGTTGCGATAACGCCGTCGCATGATTGATTCGGTCTAACAACAACACGCGATTGGGCAAGCCGGTCAGGGTATCGTGAAAGGCCTGGTACTGCACCAACGCTTCATTTTCTTTAATCTGAGTGACGTTACGAAAACACCAGACGCGGCCTACCAACTCATCGTTGCTCAGCTGCGGTGTCGAGTGATATTCGTAGAGACGTTTATCTTTCAATTCCACCACCCCAAAAAGATTGGCTTTGGGTGATGATTTCAACCGTTTTAGTTCGTGAAAAAATGCGGCGGGCTCACGCAACAACTTGCTGAACTGGTATACCACTCGATTATTACCATAGATGGTAGCACCTGAGGCTAAATTAAGCGTATCTTGCGCGGTCTGATTAAAGCGAATCAAACGACCTTTTTGGTCAAATGCAAAAATCGCTTCGCCGGTTGCGTCAAAAATCCCATCGAGCACGGACATCGATTCACCCAGCTGCTCGTAGGTATGTTCCAACTGTTGCAAGCGGCGCTTGAGCTCCCGGTTTCTTTCATTAAGTTCATCAGATACCAACTCGAGAGATCGTTCTAATAAATGTTTTTCATTGTCAAAGTCATCATAGGCTTCACTAATCGCCTGCAACAAAGGTTTCAATTCATCTGCAACTTCCTTAACCGGAAAGTTTCGTTTGAGTTGTCGAAGCAACAATTTATGCATCGAGTACTTCACTCAAGGTTGTGATCGTCATGGTCTGATTGTGTAAGCGGCACTGAGTGCCATTTTGCAGCGGTGAGATTTCTCCGTAAGAATAAAACCCGCACATAGGACAATCGGCGGTTACGACGTCTTCAACCGCTTCTAACTCTTCATATACCCGCTGGTTTAATACCAGCCGCCGACCTACACATGAAATCAATAATGCCAGCGACGCTCCGGGCTCACGTAAACTTTTTAAGGCGCCGATCGCCGCCGTATTAGCGCCTTCAATTAAGGTGTCAAAATTAGCCTTCATCAGTTTTGCGGTCGCCCCTTGCGGCATATCTCCGGCAAAAATCATCGATTGATCGGCTTCGTTGATATTGAGAATCGTGCGAACGACAGCTTCGTCTTCTCCAGATAATTGCAGACTCAGTGGAAAACGCAGCGCGGAAGACGGCAGTTGTTCGGAAAATTCACCCAGATACTTTTTGTACAGTTCTAGCGCCGGTTGATTATCGAGCTCATAGAGAATGTTTCCACTGGATTTTGTCACCAACCGATTTGGACCAAACGCACTCCATCCTCCCAAAGTGCCATGACCGATGCGAATGGCATCACCATAAAACCCGCAAACAAGGATATCACCCGCATGGCAACTATCGTTATGCCACACATAAGTCTTTTCAAATCGCTCTCCATCTCCCGCCATACCGCCCGTGATAAGCGTACCGGCTGGTAAATTCTGGTTGAGTCCATCGACCAACTCGGTGCCATTGACCTGCTGACCATCGGAAATCACCAGAACATATTTGAGGTTGTTTTTCGGTAAGGTTTCAGCCAGCGCAATGCCCGCATCGAAGCTTCGTTGAAAATTAGCGACGTTTACGCTGACCGTTTCGATAGCCGTGTCTTCAAAATGAATTGCAGTTACCACCAACGATTCATCATAAACTTCGGTGCTGAGGATTTCGCCGCTGGTGGTACATCCGATAATTTCTGCAAAAGGAAACGCCACTTGCAACGCTTGTCTGAGTTTCTGATCCAACGCGTATTGAGAACCGCCAAAGGCGAGAATTAATTGTGATTTATCAGATCCAGGCAGCGAAGGAAACCAGTGGCCATCGTGAAAATGGTATTGGCGAACGTGCATGAATACCTCGGCTGAATGATCTTCTGACTGCAGTATTCTTTAAGAATAGTACAAAAATTGACCATTCGGCTTGGGATCAGTCTGCCAAAGGACTTTTAACAATACCGACAAGCAATAATAACCAACCGATGATAAATGCCACGCCGCCTATCGGTGTAATTGCACCGAACCATTTGATGCCGCTTAAGGCAAGACAGTAAAGCGAACCGGAAAACAGCAGAATGCCTAGCAGAAATGCGCACCCGGCATAGCGAAACCACTTTTGATCGAGGGAATTAAAACCAGCCATCAAGCCACTTAAAATTAGCGCCAGAGCGTGGTACATCTGGTATCGTGCGCCGGTTTCAAAAACTGATAGACGGTAACTGTCCAGTGATGTTTTCAAACTATGAGCGGCAAACGCCCCTAACATGACCGCGACCATCGCCATCAAGGTTCCAGACAGTAAAATCCAGCGATTATTTGAATGGATTTGCATACCCATGCTCGTGACTATTTTTGCTGGTGAATGGATTCAATGATACCCGTGGTCGACACTCCATCGACAAATTGCAGGATTTCAACGGCTCCCCCTTGTGCCAACACTTCTTTGGCACCCGCAATTTGCTCAACCTGATAGTCTCCGCCTTTGACCAGCACATCGGGCATAATTTCGCTAATCAGTCGACGTGGCGTATCTTCGCCGAACGCGACGACCCAATCGACCGAACCGAGTCCACTCAACACGGACATTCGCCGGTCAACCGGATTTACAGGCCGGCCTTCTCCTTTTAGTCGACGCACGGAATTATCATCGTTTACCGCGACAATCAAACGCGCGCCCAGCGCTTTAGCCTGTTGCAAATAAGCCACATGGCCGGCGTGTAAAATATCAAAACAGCCATTGGTCATGACAATTTTTTCACCGTGCGCTTTGGCTTCTTCAACGACGATTTTAAGTTGTTGTTCGCTCATTACACCGGTGCCAGATTCGCCAGACGTTCGTAATTTACGGCGAATTTCGTGCGCGCTGACGGTCGCGGTACCCAGCTTGACAACAACAATACCTGCTGCTGTGTTGGACAAGGCAACCGCTTCTTCGATGGGACTTCCAGCGGCTAATGCGCTCGCCAGAGTTCCAATGACGGTATCGCCGGCACCAGTAACATCAAAGACTTCGCGCGCCAAAGCCGGTAAATGGAGTTCCGGATGCCCTTGGCGAAGCAAAGTCATGCCATGCTCGCCACGGGTGACCAGCAAGGCTTGCCACTGATGCTCAGCTAATAACTGGTTGCCGCGTTCAACCAAGGTTTGCTCATCGCTACAATGGCCAACAACGGCTTCAAATTCGTGTAGATTCGGTGTGATCAGCGTCGCGCCTCGATAGCGCGCAAAATCGGTCCCTTTGGGGTCAACCAGAACGGGGACATTCTTCGCCTTAGCAATTTTGATCAGTGACTGGATATCATCCAGTGTGCCTTTAGCGTAATCACTTAAAACCACGGCGCCACAATTTTCAATCGCTTTTTCCATGCGCCCAGTTAATTCATTGACGCCACGCCCTTTAAAATGTTCTTCAAAATCCAGTCGTATCAATTGTTGTTGACGACTAATCACGCGCAATTTGGTAATGGTTGGGACCGTCGCCACTCGCACAAAATCGCAGCTCACATTGGCCGCTTGTAATTTGGTTTGTAAACTCTCCGCCGCTTCATCATCACCAGTGATACCAAGCAAAACCGCTTCGCCGCCTAAGCTGGCAATATTGAGTGCCACGTTCCCTGCGCCGCCAGGGCGTTCTTCTATCTGACCAACATTGACCACCTGGACCGGCGCTTCGGGTGAGATCCGCGAGCTGCCGCCATGCCAGTAGCGATCTAGCATCAGGTCACCGACAACCAGAACTTTAGCGTGCGAAAAATTAGGAAGATTGATTTTCATGGTCGAGCTCTTAATAACACAATTTGCTGGAGCGGATCATATCATAAATAACCGCCGATGCCTGTCGTCCACGTTTAGCCATTCAGCATGATTTTCGCCATAGCTTCACTTGTGAATTATCGACAATTAACGTGACTCGGTTACCGTAGCGAATATCCGGGATCCATTCCGTGATAATTTCCACCCGGTTATTCTCATGAATATGGTCGGGTTTGGTTTCCGGATGGGGATAATATACAAAGCCCGGGTAGTTTCTCTCTTGCCACATTATCTGACACGCCAGGAAAGAAAAATTTTCTCCAGCGATGGTATCAATCCATTCTACCTGGTTAAATTCGTAATCAGCGCGTGTGATTTTAAAACGATATGGTGATATATTCAGATTGAGTGTCGCGGGATAAAAATTTTCCAGGTTTAAACCCAATTGTTTAAATATTGGGATCTGTAAGGCAATACTACCACCCGGGTAAGGACTGTCTGGCGCCTTGCCCGACGCAATCTGATAACCACGACAGACCAGGCCACCGATTGATTGAGAAGCCATAGCGTACCCCTGACTATTTAACACGACTTCAGGTCACTTTAGCTCAAAATCGACTTTGAAGCACGCTGGCGATTTGGGTACACTAGCCCCCTTAGCATTTCAAAATGAATTCAATCCAGATGAACACGGAAAAGTTACCGATTAAGACGCAGATTTTAGCAGTATCCAAAAAAGTGGGGGTCGGGATCGCTGGGTTAGTAATACTACTTTATTTTGCCGTCTGGATTTTCAGTCCGATGGTCGCCCGCTGGCAACTGAATAAATTACTGAATCCGGTTAATTTGCAATTAACTGAAGATGCCACTATTCGTCTCAATCCTTTTCTATTAAAAGTGTCAATCTCAGATATTCTGCTGCAACGATTAGAAACCGGCCAGGCAGTCGCTAGCCTGAATCACGCCGTGGTTAACGTCAATGCATTCGGGCTTTTTTTCAATGAGCTAGAACTGGAAGAGCTCGCTTTCAATGACATTGATATTCTTGCGTTGAAAGATGAGTCGATGGTCGAAATTGCCGGGTTTGTTTTGCAAACTCCAAACCAAACCCCATCCGGTGAATCCATTGTTGAGTCGGAATCATCAGCGACCACCGAAAACAATCCTGCCCGCGTGCAAGATGCTCACGAAAATAAACCCTGGCAAGTTCTGGCGCAAACCATCAACCTGAATGATTTAGCGATCAGTTTTACCAACCATGGCTATGAACACCAGGTTGTTTTGAAAACTTTGGCGCTCGACAATATTACCATGAGCGCTTCTCAACAGGTAATCACATTGCGACTGCAAGCGCTACTTGATGAAGCGCCACTATCGGTCAATTTTCAAATGAATAATCAGTCGACGGAAGGGCAATTATCCCTCGATTTGCAACTTCAAGCATTCGCGCTTGCGCGCATCGCCTACCTGGCCAAAAATTACCTCGACGATTTGTCGGGTAACCTGTCGCTCGATTTTTCTCAGCGCTTATCGTTTCAAGGTGCAGAGGTCAAAATTGATATGCCACATCTCAACCTTGAGCTTGAGTCACTCAGTTTTTTCCAGCAAAAAAATCAGTTGACCAATGAGAATTTTCGCTTGTCGTTTAGCGACGCACTTATCGAATCAACGCCAGATTCTGGCCCCATCATCAAATCAAAATTTAGCCTGTCGAATCATCACCTTTCGATCATCAACGAGCAAAAGGATAAGCTGTTACAGCTTGGCAATTTGACCTTGAATGCTGGTCAGCTCAATCTCGTTGATTTGCAGGACCCCGCAGCCACTATTGATTCGGTATTACTGAGCGATATTATGCTGTCCCAGCAGCGAGATAACAATCAATCAGAAGACTCAGCACAAAGTAAACTTCCGCCGATAGCGGCGATAAAACAACTGACATTAAACCAACTGGAATTAGCCCAACAGCATTTATCAATCATGGGCATAAAATTCGAACGGCTTGAGGCAGCGGTCATTCTTGATAAAGATAAAAAGCTGGCGAATCTTGTCGCTCTGTCTTCAGCGCAACAAGATGAGGCGGCAAACGCTCAGGAACCTATTATTCAAGAAACACAACCATCAGAAGAACAATTGACTTCGCAAAGCAATTCACCTTCGCCATTCACGTTTAACCTTGGCGAACTGGTGATGTCGCCAGATAGCCGGTTAAGCTTTATCGATCAAAGTGTATCACCGGCGTTTGAGCAATCGCTCGAAATGGTCGAATTTAAAATTTCTAACCTTGATAACCGCCAGTCAGATCGACCGACCGATTTTAACTTTATCCTCAAAACCGACGCATACGCGCAGACAAATATTTCTGGCAACTTGTTACCTTTTTCGGAAAAAATGAATCTCGACATTGCGGCAAATATTAAAGAATATTCGCTTCCTAAAATTTCTCCTTACTTAAAAGACGCAATGGGATTTGAAATGTTGAGCGGTCAATTTGATACTGATACAAAAGTCACCATTAAAGATGACGAGATTGATGGGAAGGCTCGATTATTCATGCGAGGACTCGAGCTCTCTTCCACCGATGATGTCGACGAGAGGTCATTAAAAGATCAAAGCGCGATGCCGCTGAATTCAGCGCTGAGTATGTTAATGGATGATAAAGGAAATCTGGAACTCGAGATTCCACTTTCGGGTGATGTCAGTGAACCAGACTTTGGAGTCGCTGGATTTGTCGCGCTGGTCAGTCAAAAAGCTATCATGGCCGCCGCGCAAAGCTATCTGATCGAAAGTTTTGTTCCCTACGCCAATGTCTTATCAGTTGTCATGATGGCTGGTGAAGCGATGCTCAAGGTGAATATCGAAGATTTAGTTTATCCGCCGACGGTAATTGACGTTCAACCGCAACATCAGATCTTTATCGAAGAGTTTGCCGCACTCCTAAAAGATAAACCCGACACCCAGGTTAAAGTCTGCGCCATTGCCGTACCCGCAGATCTAACCGATAAAAACTTAGCCACTACTGATCCGCAATTTAAGCAACAACTCAATCTAATCAGTCAAAAACGCGGGGAAGCTTTTAAAGCCTGGTTGGTAGAAAAAGCGCAAATTGAATCAGCAAGAATGTTGCTATGTCAGCCACGCATCGATAGAAAAGCAGGCGCAAACCCACGCATTGAATTTGAATTATGAGGCTTTTAATACGCCATTTTGACTAATTGCTCCTCATCAATCGAGTCACCGATGGTTATTTTTTTAAAACTAGCATAGTGACCGTATTTCGCTATCAGTTTTTGGTCGACCCCTCCGGATATTGAAAACCTTTCATCGATATTATGACGAACATAGATTGTAAAGTTTGTTGTTTCATCTCGATTAAAATGGACAGAATAAGTTACAAAAGAGTTCCCCGCTTGGGTAATTGATTCATATTTACTGGAACTCCCATGCTGGTTCCAACCAGGCAGTTCACTCGGACACACTTGGTTAGCATTGCAACTATTCTGTATCGCTAATGCGTTTTTAAATACAAATCGATTAGCTGATTCAATTGAATTATTTAATACGCTATTCACAAGTGTAAATACCGCTAAGTATAATGACGGCCTAACGAGCTTCTCAATATGATTTTCGCTTTGATCTTTAATATTTTTAACAAAAAAATAAATGACCAATGCTCCCCGCAATACGACAGTAAACAACGAAATAGCGACGGCAACGAGAGCCGGAAACCATATTAAACTTGTGAATAAATCCCGCGGAACAAAAATAAGCGGCAATATGGTAAAAGGGGGCAAGACTATTACTACCCACCTTATATAGTTGTTTTTGATTTTGTCCGTATAAAAAATAAGTATTGATAGTGCAGCGCACAGGAGAAAAAATAAAGTTAGATTCATAACATTTCTATGGCTATTGACTTAAACAGGGTTAACGTCTGATCGAGCATAAAGGGGTGAATCTATTTTTTTAACAATCAACTGTAACCGGTGTTACGGTACAGTTGGGATCACCAAACGAATCATAAATCACATAACATCCCTGGTTTGTTGGCACCGAAAATCCCGGAATGCGATAGCCGACTAGCGTATAGCGATTGTTGAGCATGCTCGTCAATCCGCTGGTTGTTTGTAAATCTAGATAATCGATCATGGTTAACTGAACGGCAAGTTCAGCGAGACTTTCAGGGCACAAATTTCACCAATCAAATTCTGCGCTGCCGATATTAGTCGTGACTATCAGCGGCTTTGATTACCCGGATTGCTGGGAAATGGCGATAACTCCGAGGCGATAGTTTTACTTTAAATCATTAATGCGGCTGAGCGCATAGTACCCGCAATGCCGTTAACCACCGAAGCTCTTGCCGCCCCCTGCAAGTTAGAAAATCGCGGAATTGCAACTGCCGCAACGATGCCAAGCATCGCGATAACCACAATCAACTCTACTAAGGTAAATCCATTAATCCGTTTCAAACTCGACACATTTTTTCGTAAACTATTTACAGTTCAATTGATTATAGCGAAGAAGCGTTTCGTTGAACATGCCAATGATAACTGGTGTATCAATCTCACTAAAAATATGTTTGCTTGTTAGTAACGAGCAACCCGTAATATTACGACAACGGTGAGTAGCAGTTAACGTTTCATGATTTATCTCTTTATTAGACTCTCTAAGCATTAATAAACTTCGCTACAATAAGACAAAACTTCTACAAAATACGAAGCCAAATGAAACTTATCCATCGTTGTTTTTCTTTTAAAACAAAAAGATAGAATTAAATGCGCGACAACTTTTTAAGAATATAACCAACGGTTATTTGCGATTTTTAAGTGGATCTGGAAGGATAAAAAGCATGAAAACTTTAGTGATCACATTCACCGCACAACATCATCACCATCATCATTTCTGATGACGGTGCTTTCGCGTATATGTAACTAAAGACAATTACCAACTAAAATACGAATTCCAAAAGCCCCGTTTACACCGTAACCGGGGCTTTTTTTATGTCTCGGTTTCGACCAAACGGCGCAAAGATTTTTAACTTAACCGAGACTCAGACAATGACTTTAAAACTGGTACTTCCCAAAGGACGCATTAATACCAAAGTTCTTAAATTACTTTCAGAATGCGGCATCGATTTAATCGGAGACGAACGAAACTACCGCCCCAAAGCTTATGGATTTGACCTCGAAGTCAAACTGCTCAAAAGCCAGAATATCCCTTCCTTGGTTGAAATCGGTCAGCACGATATTGGCTTTGCCGGCCTCGACTGGATCAAAGAACGCCGCAGCGAAGTCGTGGTGTTAAAAGATCTTGGATTTGATCCGGTAAAAATTGTTACCTGTATACCGGAAGACTGGGATTGGCAGGAAATGCAATCACGCAAACTAATTGTGGCATCTGAATATAAAAACGTCAGCACCGATTATCTTAATCAACTAGGGATTGACTACCAGTTATTACGCTCTTACGGTGCAACCGAAGTTTTTCCGCCGGAAGACGCCGATATGATTATCGACAATACCTCAACCGGCACCACCATTCGTGCCAATCGATTAAAGATTGTCGATACCGTGATGGAAAGTTCCACGCAATTTATTGCCAATGCTCGCGCACTCAAAGATCCGGTCAAAAAACGACAGATAGACGATTTACTGACACTCATGCGAGCCGTCATCAATGGCCGAGACCGAGTCCTTTTAGAGATGAACTGCGCCAATGATCAGATAACCGCAATCGTCGACCTGTTGCCGGCCATGCGTTACCCAACGGTTTCCCGTCTCTATCAAGATAAAGGGTTTGCGGTAAAAGCCGCGGTTGAGAAAAAACAAATTCGTGATTTGATTCCTCAGCTCATTCAGGCTGGCGCAACGGACATTCTCGAAACGCCGATTCGTAAAGCGCTCTAAGTGGAGAAAATGAGAATGGATCAACCACTCAAACTTGATTTCAATGAACGGAGCGACAAAGTCAGCCCGCTGGCTCAGGATTCGAAGTTCGACGCACTTTGGCGATACCCCGTGAGACAATCACTGGAGCAAGAAATTGCGGCGCTTTATGACCTGGAAGAATCTCAGGTCCTCTGCACGAATGGCGGCGACGAAGCGATCATGATTTTGATGCGAATTATCAAAGAATGTCGTCAATTAATTTTACCGCTACCGGCATTTTCACAGTATACCTGGGGAGTAAAAAGTTGGCAGCTCGACGCACGTCTTATCGCGCCGAAATCGGATCTATCGATAGACCTGGCAATGACACTCAATGCTATCGGCCAGACCAGCCAATCTGTCACCATAATTACACGCCCCAATAATCCCACCGGAGAATTGATCGCGCTCGAAGACTTACTCTCAATTTTGGAAACCGCTCAGTCGAACAACGGCTGGGTGTTTCTCGATGAAGCCTATATCGAATTTAGCGACAGTTATTTTGATCAGCCTGCCCAACTCAAATCATTGCTCAATCAATTTGAAAATCTGGTGGTGCTAAGAACACTCTCAAAAGCGTTTGGCTTGGCAGGTATACGGCTGGGGTATTTGCTGGGATCTAGCAGGTTAGTTCAAGAATTTGAACTGCGTTGTATGCCGTTTAATGTTCCACAACCTAGTTTGACCATCGCCAGCCAGGCCTTGGCACAATCGAATCGAAGTGAAGTGAAAAACTATTGTCAAACCATCGCAGAAAATCGTCACAAACTGACGCAATGGTTAACGAAGCTTGGTATTGAGGTGTTGCCGAGTCAGGCCAATTTTATTTTGCTGCGCCTCGCCAACAATCAAGCGCGTGCCGTGCAATCATTTCTCGCTAAAAATAATATTCTCGTGCGAGCATTTGGCGAAAGTGAACTTGGCGACTGTTTGCGAATAACCATTCCTTATCAGCTTAATGATATCTATCCCTGCTTAAAACAAGCGCTTGCGCCTGAGCTTATTTGTCTGGATATGGATGGTGTATTGATCGACACCAGTGCCAGTTATGAAGCAACCATATTAAAAACCGTAGAAACGCTCTCTGGCAGCAGGGTTAAGCAAGATGACATTGAGCGGCTCAAGAATTCTGGTGGGTTTAATAACGACTGGTTAGTGAGCCAACAGCTGCTTAGCGATAATGGCGTCAAATTGCCGCTCGATCGCGTCATTGAAGTATTTCAATCTATTTATCTCGGCGATAACGGCGATGGATTGGTTAGCAATGAAACTCCGATGATCGCAGATTCACTCATCGCACGTTGCAAAGCCATCCGCTCTTGCCAATTTGCCGTCGTTACTGGCCGCCCAAGACAGGAAGCGATCGCTGGCACGCGGTTAATTGGATTAGAAGCGCTTGAGATCATCAGTCTCGACGATGTCGAGCAACCGAAACCTTCAGCAGAAGGTATCAAAAAATTACAAAACAAATTCTCAAAATTCAGCTGGATGTGCGGCGATAACCCGGATGACATGCTCGCCGCCAACAAATCAAATTCACTCGCCATTGGTATTGGCCGTCAAAACGCCGAAACACTTTATCAGGCCGGTGCCGACATTGTGCTGGATAATATTAACGAACTGGAGGCCTGGTTATGCCCAATACAATAAAAAACAAGACGAATACTATCGAGGTCAATCGAACCACCAAGGAAACCGATATTCAACTGGCATTAAATGTTAACGGTTCACAACAAATTGCGATCAATACTGGTATTGGTTTTCTCGACCATATGCTCGAACAGCTTGCCGCTCATGCTCGCTGGGATCTGTCAATTCAGGTAAATGGCGATCTGGAAATTGACGATCACCACAGCGTCGAAGACATTGCCATCTGTCTGGGCGATGCGCTTCAACAAAGTTGGCGCAATCTAAACTCTGCACAACGTTATGGTCAAAGACTTTTACCCATGGATGAAGCACTGATTCTTTGTGCTGTCGATTTATCCGGTCGAGGGATCTATGTCGGCCAGCTCGATTTTACCCGAGAAAATTTGGGTGGCGTGAGTACCGAAATGTTTGAACATTTTTTTAATACCTTAGCAATGAGCGCCGCGATGACATTACATATTAAACCGATGTATTTTCGAAACAATCATCATTTAGCCGAGGGCTGCTTTAAAGCCCTGGCTTATGCTTTAAAAGAAGCCTTAAGAGAGTCTCACGGAGAAAATACCACTAAGGGCGTGTTGTAAGTTAAAGCGGCAGTCCCGGCGATAAGGGCTAGTTTAAGCCGTGAATATTTAATGATGGATATGTAAAGCGCTTCGCGAACATTTTAATCGAGAAATTTTAATGAAAAAAATTCTAATCATAGATACCAGAGCGGGTAACTTGTTTAGCTTACAAGCGGCCATTAACCGTCTGGGATTCGAAACAAAAACGTTGCTAAAACCCAACGAAGAGGATTTTGACGGTATCGTAGTCCCCGGTCAGGGACGGTTTGGTACTGTCATGAAAAACATTCGCGAACATGGTTGGGAAAAATATTTAACCGAGGCGCGAAACAGGAATTGCCCCATGTTAGGGATTTGTGTAGGCATGCAGATATTCTTTGAATCAAGTGAAGAAGATCCAGGTACATCTGGTCTCGCCTGGTTTAAAGGCAAAGCACAAGCCCTCAATTTTCCCAAAAAGCCAATGGTGGGCTGGTCAAGACTTAATAGTCAGATTTGGACAGCTCAAGCTGTCTATTTCGTCAATAGTTATGCCGTCAAATCCTCTCAATATTGTATCGCGACCACCAATTATGGAGAAAATTTTTGCGCTGCCATCCGCAAAGGAAGCTTCACCGGCGTGCAATTTCACCCTGAAAAATCCGGTCAAACCGGCGCACAGATCATTCAACAGTCGCTAACCGACAATGAGAATTCCCTTGATGACTAATTTACGCAATGACTCAGATTTAATGCCAAGGATAATCGTTTGTCTCGACGTGGATAAGGGTCGGGTCGTCAAAGGCACAAACTTCAAACAATTGCGCGACATGGGCGACCCGGTTGAATTAGCGCTTGTTTACGAACAACAGGGGGCAGATGAATTAGTATTTCTTGATATTTCTGCCACCCATGAAAGCCGGCCCACGGCATTACAACTGGTCACGGATATTGCAAAAAATTTATCGATTCCATTTACCGTGGGCGGCGGCCTTAAAAAGCTTGATGATGTTAAAGCTTTCCTTGACGCTGGCGCCGATAAAGTAGCACTCAATACCACCGCAATTTTGCAACCCGATATTATTAATCAAACGGCAATGGCGTACGGGAGCCAGTGTGTGGTTGTGGCGATCGACGTTAATCAGGACCCTGACGGATTGGGTATCTATATCAATGGTGGTCGGCAACGAGTCGACAAGACATTCTTCTCCTGGACAAAAGAAGTCGCCGACCGAGGTGCCGGTGAAATTTTACTGACCGCGATGCATAAGGATGGGACTGGCTCAGGCTTTGATTGCAAATTGACAAGTCAGGTTAGCCAACAAGTTCCAATTCAGGTAATCGCGTCTGGTGGTGCCAAAAACGCGCAACACTTTCTCGACGCATTTCAACAAGGCGCCGACGCCTGCCTTGCAGCGGGCATGTTCCATTCAGGCGAATTTCGCGTAGCGCAGGTAAAAGAATATTTACTGAAAAATGATTTAAAGGTTCGCCTTTAGCTGTCTCGCCAAATGCGAGAAGCAGCAAAAATAGCGTAGATTTACTAAGGAAAATATCATGTTAATTCCATCAATTGATTTAATGAACGGCAAGGCAGTACAGCTCAAACAAGGGAAAGAAAAAGTACTTGAGCGAGAAGATGTTTTTGAGTTACTCGAAAAATTCTCAGTCTATGGTGAAGTGGCCATCATTGATCTCGATGCCGCCTTAGGCCAAGGCGATAACAAAGCCTTGATCAAAGCACTACTCAAAATTCGACCGTGTCGAGTTGGCGGCGGTATTCGCGATCTGGACACGGCACGAGAGTATATTAAAGCCGGCGCGAGTAAAATTATTATTGGTACCAATTGTCGCAAAGACTGGGTGAAGAAACTGTCGAAAGAGTCCTTAATTTTTGCCATCGATGCTAAAGGCGATTACTGGTCAACCCAGGGCTGGAAAAACACCGAAGGCGAGAAAGTACTCGACCTGATCCCTGAGTTAGCGAAAAACTGTAGTGAATTTTTATATACCCAGGTAGAAAAAGAAGGGCTTTTGCAAGGATTGGACAGAAATCGCATTGAGCAGGTCATAAAAATATCTCCGGTTCCTGTGACTGTCGCTGGCGGTATTACGACACTCGATGACGTCGAGTGGTTTACTCGGTTAGGGGCAAATGGTCAAATTGGCATGTCGATTTATACCGGTAAACTCAAGCTCAGTGATTGTTTCTTAGCGCAATTAGATTTTAAAAAATTACCGCTGATACCAACGATTGTTCAGGATGTTGATACCAATCAAGTTTTAATGATGGCCTACTCCAATAGCGATTCATTAGTTCAGGCGTTAACCAAAAACAAAGGGATTTACTGGAGCCGCAGTCGAAATGAAATCTGGCAAAAAGGTCTCACCAGCGGCAATCAACAAACGCTTGTTAGCGCCGATGTCGATTGCGACGGCGATACGATATTGTTTCGCGTTCGTCAAAAGGGTAACGCTTGCCATTTTGATCGTTATAGCTGTTTTGCGTCACAAAACCGCCCTTTTAATTTACATCGACTGACCGAGCTACTATCACAACGCCAACAGTCATTACCGGAGAATTCATTTTCAACCCAGCTATTTCGGTCCGCCCAATTTCGCGCAGAAAAAATTCGCGAGGAGGCGGAAGAACTTATCGAAGCAGAAAACTATGATGAGGTTCGTTGGGAGGCTGCCGATCTGATGTTTTTTACCTTGACCGATGCCCTTGCCAAAGGGGTCGACATCACCGCGATTACCAACGAATTGAGGAGTCGATTTAATGATAACTAATGCGAGTCAGTGGCAACGGCCAGCTTTTACTGACGGATTAAATATTGAATCGAAAGTGCGCGAAATGCTGACGAGCATTCGGCGTTGCGGCGATAAAGCTATCGAGGAATATTCGCTAAGATTCGATAATAAAACGCCAAGAATGATTGATCTGAAACCATTTACAGCCTATCCGTTAGACTCGGACCTGGCCGAAGCGATTCAACTGGCTGCGACACGTATCGAGAAATTTGCCCAATTTCAACAAGCCGGATTAACGTCAAAAGAATACCAGGACGAGTTTGGTACGTTTGGCCAGGTTATTACTCCCATTGAGCGAGTGGGTGCCTATATTCCAGGCGGCCGTTTTCCGTTGATATCGACCGCGTTAATGACCCTTATCCCTGCTCGAGTGGCAGGTTGCCCTGTGAGAATAGCTTGTTCGCCGTCGGACGACCCGGCAATTTTAGCCGCGGCGTCACTCGCGGGTGCCACTCAATTTATTCAACTCGGCGGCGTGCAAGCCATGGGCGCGCTGAGTTGTGGCTATCAATCAATTTCGCCGGTTGACCTGATTGTTGGTCCTGGCAACGCCTGGGTCAATGAAGCTAAAAAACAATTACAGAGTGTGGTAAAAATCGATGGCTTGGCCGGGCCGAGTGAAATGCTGGCTATTTGCGACAATAGCCAACCGATCGAATGGCTCGCGCTCGATGCTTTGGCGCAAGCGGAGCACGACCCTCTCGCCTGTTCGCTGATTGTCAGTGACAATAAAAACTGGTTAACCGCCATGCTCCGTTATTTAGACGGTCAACAAACGACGCGCCGTTTACTTAAAGAGCAACAGGTGGCGTTAATTCTTGCCGAATCGGTCGATGAGTTAATTAATTTCAGCGAAAGCTTTGCGCCCGAGCATTTAATGTTGTGTCACGCTGAAATCAATCCTTCACAACTCAACAACTACGGTTCGCTTTTTGTTGGTGCCAATAGCGCAGTCGCGCTAGGTGATTATATCAGCGGCCCGAATCATACTTTGCCAACCATGGGGTATGCCAGGCAAACCGGCGGACTAAGCGTCAATACCTTCTTAAAAATTCAAACCATGCAGCAAATCAATGATTCGGGGCGCAAGCAACTCTCGCTCGCAGCACTTGCGCTTGCTGAAGCCGAAGGATTAAAATTTCACGCCCAAAGTCTACAAACACGGTGCCGATAAAACGATGACGACGCTCGCACCATCGACATAAAATTTGCATTTAGCCTGCTCGCTGAATATAGTGTTCTCTGTTGTAAAAGACGCCCGACTTGAATCGGGTGCGAGGAAATTATAATAACGAGAAGGAAACACCAATGCATATTATTCTTGCGGCACTTGGCGCTATCGTAACCATGCTTATTCTATTTAATCGATTAAAGGATGCCGGTATTGATATCGGTTGGTTAAATCCCTTTAGCTGGGCACACCGACGACGCTGGCGAAAAAAGTATAATGCCGATCCTGCGTTTTTGCTGGAACGCCCAATGGAAGCAGCTGCGGGTTTAATGTTTGTCGCCGCCAAATGTTCCGGTGAAATGACCGCCGAAGAAAGAGCATTTTTAATCGAAAAATTTGAATCGGATTTTAAGCTAACTAATGCACAAGCCACAGATCTGCTATCTTCGACAGCGTTTCTGATTAAAGACGAAGATAATATCTATAATAAGACTGCAAAGTTTATTGAACCTAGCTTTAAACACTTTTCTCCAGAGCAAATAAATTCAACAATCGAGCTGGTGGAATCGGTTGTACAACTCAACGGTAATCCAACCGAAAAACAATTAAGTTTTATCGCTAAAGTGCGTAATGCTTTTTATCAGACAGATAAAAAAGACGCTAACTGGTAATTAATTAAAGTCACTATTGTGATATCAGTCAGGTCAATAAATTTGCATGAATCGCTCTGCATCAGTAAGCAGTTCAAATTGACATTGTTGATACAATTTATGAGCATCGGCGGTCACCATTGATAAATGCCTTAGCTGTTGCAAGCGAGAATCTTGCAACACTTCCGCCATCAGTTGTTTGGCGATACCGAATCCCAAAAATTCGCCCCACCATCTTAAAATCATCTATACTTGTATCATATTTATCGTGAATATGATTGACCGATAAATAATCATCCATCAGGAAAACCAATAATGTACCCTAAAGAACTCACCGAATTCTGCGATCAGCTACTCGCGCAAGGTTGCGAGAAACTCGAAATGACAATGGGCATTATTAGTCACATTTGCTATAACGTTTATGAACTGGTAGCCGTGCAAACGGACAATCCCGCCATCACGGCTGGCGCCACTTTAGAGCTACAAGATACTTACTGCCGAGAAGTTGTGACCACCGGGGCGACGGTTGCTATTACTGAGGTGGGCGGTGAACGCGGCATGCAAAACCACCCCCTTTACCTATCCATTCCGTTAGAAGCCTATATCTCTACACCAATTTATTACAAAGATGACATTTGGGGAACGCTCAATTTTAGCAGCCAGACGATTCTTGAAAACGATTTTACTCAAGCAGATATCGACTGGCTGGAAAACGCCGCCAAGCGCCTGGCGCAAAAACTGGCTTCGCTTGAAATATAGTCGTTGGCTTTCGCTGCGCCTACCCGATAAAAAGCTTCCTCTGGCCAACCTTTATTGGTTAGGGGCTAGCTTAACCGTCTTATTCAGTCTGGTGACGTTAGTTCCGCTAGCGACTTTCTGGTTGCAACTGGCCAGTCACTTTCGCTGGCAATATTTACTCGCAAGCCTATTGTTATTCGCTGCCAGCTGGATGTACCGGCGCCCTATATTGCGGGTGATGCTGGGAATCTCGTTGATCGTCAATCTGTTTTTTATCCTTCCCTGGTACACGCCCTTTGAAACAAACGCGCATGCCGATAGTTCGCCCAACCTCAAACTGCTGCAGTTAAATGTATTGAGCGCCAATCAACAATACCAATCCTTCAAGTCACTGATCCATTCCGAACAACCGGACGTTATTTTGTTGCAAGAAGTCAATTTGGCCTGGGCCGAGCAATTATCTAAATTAACCAAAGATTACCCTTATGCTCTCATTGTTCCGCGGCAAGATAATTTTGGCATCGCACTGTTAAGTCGGCTACCTGATTTATCCATCAGAGAAACCCACTGGGGTCCCAGCGTCGTACCCAGCATACATGCTACCGTAATGTTTGCCGAACAAGCGGTTCAAATAGCTGTCACTCACCCGCTCCCGCCGGTCAACAAAAGCTACGCTAAACAGCGAAATCAACAGATAGCTGAAATCGCGCGCTGGGTAACCACTGTCGACCAACCCGTCATATTGGCGGGCGACTTTAACCTCACCATGTGGTCACCAGCCTACCGACCATTATCGAAACTTTCCTTAACTAACGTTCGTCAAGGATTTGGAATTTTAGCTACCTGGCCAGCGGCTTTTTCAATATTTGGCATTCCTATCGACCATATTTTGGTGAGTCAACACTTTCAGGTTACACAATCCTATACCGGTCCTAATGTGGGCTCCGATCATTTGCCTTTGATTACACAGGTGACGATTAAAAGTCACTAGAGAAAACTCGATAACTATGCCACTATGTGAGCTAAATTTCATTATGGTAATGAGTGATGCGACTATTATTGTTTACCTTGACCGCGCTGCTTTCCTGGCAGGCCGCGGCAAACTCCGGCCACCAGCAGTTTTTTGATCACTTAAAAAAACATTGCGGTAAAACCTATTTTGGGGAAACAATTTTCCCCGATGACCCAGGGGATGCGTTTGCCGGAAAAACATTGGTTATGCATATTAAGTCATGCACTGACTCACAAATAAAAATTCCTTTTAAAGTCGGCGACGATTCTTCGCGTACCTGGATTTTGACTTTGACCGATGCAGGACTATTATTTAAACACGACCACCGGCATGAAGACGGTACACCGCACGAGCTGACCATGTACGGCGGTTATGCCAATTCAATGGGCACTGAATTTTCTCAGTATTTTCCGGCCGATAAAGAGACGCATCAATTAGTACCTGAAGGCAAAACCAATGTCTGGCAACTCACGATTGACCCAGCCAATAATCAATTTATTTATTATTTGGAGCGTCATTCCAAACCGCGTTATAAGGCGGTTTTTCATTTAAGGTAAGGTGATAAGTCGATAGGTTAACGGGCGTTACCATAAACGCGAAAGGCTTTAGTCGAACGGAATTGATGTTTGTTACTCGACCGATCAGAAAAGCTCAATTTCATCACGCACGTCATTCGCTTCATTCCGTGAAGTTGTGCGCATTTGCGTATTAATTTTAACGTCAGTGATCCCAAACTGACCGAGCTTTTCAAATACAATGTCACTTAAATTAATCAAATCATCCGCGGACAAGGTCGAGTCTTGCGAGCTTGCGAGTGCCGCCTCATTAAAACGTACTAACTCTTCAATGTTGTCGACAACTTCGCGGGTCGCTTGCTGTTCTTTTAAGGATGAGACTTTCATATGATCCGCTGTTTTAGAAATATTATCCAGCGCTGCCGCGATCCGATTTAAATATTCGTTACTGAGTGATGTCTGATTAACCGCTTCTTCTGAATAGGACGCTCCCTTATTCATGCTCTCATAACTTTCTTGTGTCAGCTCCTGGATCCGCTCAATATTTTGTCTGACTTCCTGCGTCGATTCATGAGTGCGACTTGCCAAAGCCCTGACTTCATCCGCGACTACGGCAAACCCTCGACCTGACTCTCCCGCTCGAGCCGCCTCAATCGCCGCGTTTAGCGCGAGTAAATTCGTTTGTTCAGCGATATGACTGATCACCTGAATGATATCATTGATTTGTTCGCTGGCATCTTTGAGCAAGGTGATCTTAGCCTCGGCTTGATTCACATGCGTGACCAACGCGTTGATACTAGTGACGGCTCTTTCAATCACTTTTTTCGACTCAACAACTAATGCCTGTTCCTCGGCGATACTTTCAAACGCGCTTTGAATATCAATTGACAACTCTTCATTGGATTGACGAATTTCACGGATCCCATGAAAGACACTATCGTTGTGCTTTTGGTTGATAATCGCACTTTGCTCAAATTGAATGTGGCTATCACGGACGCCTTCCGACATGGGTCTGAGCCTGGCCACAGACTGCAGCACCGATGCCATCACCTGATCAGCGCCAGTCAAACGACGATTAACGCTATCTAATAAGTCGCGAACCACCGGTAAGTGCGACGACGACGGAAACCGGAGTGAAAAATTAAAAATAAATTCTCCATCTTCTACGATGGCGTCAAAGAGTGGACGAATTGATCGAGAGAACCACAAATAAAAACTCCCGACTGCAAATAACGACGCGAACAAGGAAAACCCGAGCCATGCCAGTAAAGTGTCCGGTTGCCAGGCTTTACCGACAAATCCCATCAGAATAACAGGCACTAAAATAATCGAAACAAGTTTGAGATATTGCATTGTTCGCCCTCTAATTTAACCATTTAAATATAGACGAATAATGTCATCTGTCGGATTTTTTACGCTGCAAATGACGCCGCAAATGACGCTCGGCTGCTTTTTATCACTTCCTGCGGGTTGCTCCTGCCGCCACAATTCGCTCCGCAGGGACAGCCAATTGCGCCATTAAGTAATCGGCAAAATCCTGCTGATAGCCCTGACGAGTAATCGCTTTTTGCATGCAAGCTAACCAGAGCGACTTTTGCACTGGGGTGATTTTAAGGTGTTGGTGAACCTGCGGAATACTAATGGGGCCATACTTTTGTCGATAAGTTCGCGGCCCGCCAAGCCAACCACAAAGAAAGGTCGCCAGTTTGTCTTGTGATTCGGTAAGTTCTTTTCGATGCATTTGACGCAGCGCTTGAAACGCCACATCTTTATCCATAATGCGATAAAAATCAGCGACCAGTTGTTGAATTCCAGTCTGCCCGCCCGCTGCTTGATACGAGGCATCTGCTACGCCATAAGTCATGCCCGACTTCCTTAAATTCAAAATAATGGTAAGCGACTAACATCCACCGCCAAACTCGGCATGATGATACGAATGATGCAGCAGCAATTGCAATACTTCCAGATCGATATCTTCAAGCTTATTGATATACAAACAGCTTTTTCCGGTTTTATGTTTGCCCAGCTGACTTAATAAAGACTGATATTCGGCAAAACCATTCATAATGTAAAGGCTGATATTAGCTTTTCGTGGAGAAAAACCTATCCGCATCCATTCGCCCGTTTTACCGTTTGCGTATTGATAAGTCAGTCGGCCAAAACCAATAATGCTGCCTCCCCACATAACCGGTTTTTCTCGTGTCACTTTTTTCATTAAGGCTAAAATGACTTGCGCATCCGCTCGGCGCTTAGGATGTTCGACTGCATCGACAAATTCATCGACCGATGCGTCATTAGGTTGGGTTTTTAATTCGCTCATTAGATGACTTCCTGAAATTCTCGGCTTGTCTGTTCAACTGACGACGTTAAAACGACGAACCCGGTTGTGTAAGAAATTCAACTTCCTGCGGTGTCGACTTTCTACCCAGGACCTGATTACGATGAGGGTATCGACCAAAACGTTCAATGATCTGTTTATGCCGGATCTCATAATCATAATTATCTTCCAGCCCCGGTTGACTAAACAATTCGGTAGCTTGCTCGTGAACCACCAATGACTCTGAATGCATCAATGGCATATACAAAAATTTACGTTTTTGCAGCGGCAACTGCTGATCAAACTGCCCGGCAATAGCTTCTTGTGCGAGCGTAACCGCCATTGCGTCGAAAGCAAAGGCTTGCGGTAACTCGCGAAACATATTTCTTGAAAATTGGTCCAATACGATGATCTCGGCGAGCCGTCCCTCTGCGCAGGTTCGCCATGAATAGAGTTCACAGCGAGTCGCCGCCCAATAGGTGGCCAGGAATCTATCGCGAATCATCTGGTCAAAGTTTATCGCTTTTTTAAACCACAACGCGGGGTCAATTTCTACAAACCAGAAATTAATAATCGGTTGCCATGAATGATTCGTTGTCATCGGTATCTATCGCGTTTATGGCGCTGCTAGAGCGCTAACTGAAAGTCGAAATTGAAGTTTTTTTCTGGCTCTCTGGCATCCATTCCGAAGCTTAATGTGCCATTAATGCTTTGGTTGGTGTCTTTAATCAACCAGTTTTTCCATCGGATGGAAATTGTTTCACCCTCCCGGGTAACAATATCATTAATATAAGTGTCGTAAAACGCAATCTGACCTTGAATCAATTGTTCAAAAGCCAACATCAGTTCAGTCCGCTGTTCAAGCGGGATAAAATGGGTAATCCAGCAAATGCCATAAGACTCGGCTTTATCGATAGCCAAGATATCACACCCCTTCGGATTAATATAAACAATTTCAGCGGATTGATTGAGCACCAGAACCATTTCATAATAATCATTAAATTGTTGAAATTTTTGTTCTATTAAACTCTGATTTTCCAGAGGCCGTTGAAGAAAGTAAAGATCCGTTGAAACTTTTATCATATTCGCTAAGGACTAATAATTAGACAAGCCGCGTTTTTTAAAATCGACATCTGATGACGATAACAACCGATAACAACCGATAACAAGTATCGACAAACAATATCGATAATCGATACCGATAATAAGAACTCCTTGGCAAAGACTAGCCAGCGAATCGCGAGCTGTCAAATTCACGGAACCGTTTCAATTTTAAATCAGCCGCTAAATCCAGACATCATTCGGCGCTGTCTGGGCACCACCTGATTCGCCAGTATTAACGACGCCTCGGGGTTCAATGAGCAGTACCTGACACTCATGCTCGGCTACCGGTTTATGCTCAACACCTTTCGGAACCACATACATTTCCCCCTGTTGCAGGTTTACTTTACCATCGCGAAAAAGGATCGACATTCTGCCGTTAATAACAACAAAGACTTCATCGGTATCTGCGTGGTCATGCCAGGTAAATTCACCTTGCAGTTTAACCAGTTTAAATTGATAGTTATTCATTTCCGCGATCACTTTTGGTGACCAGTGCTCCTGAAACAAACTAAACTTTTCGGCCAGATTGATTGCTGTGTGAGTCATTGATACTTGTCCTTTGTCCGGTAACAGTTTGATTGAGCGTCGCGGTTTCTGGCGCCTGATTATCGAGATAGAGAAGCAATGGCGGTAATAAAAAGAAATCCACGACTAACGCAAAAATTAACGTAATCGCCATCAAAATCCCGATTGTTGCGGAACTATTCATGGCTGACACTGCCAGTATGAGAAATCCACTCGCCAGGGCTACCGTTGTGGTCAATAACGCAATACCAACCCGATTAAATGCCTCTTTTAACGCGTCTGCCGTTTGTTTCCCTTGCCGTCTTGCGCGAACGTATTTATGAAGAAAATGCACCGTGTCATCGACCACTATACCCAGGGTGGAACAGGCGACTATGGATAACGCAATATCCACATACCCATAAGTCATTCCCCATAAACCATAGGCCATAGCGGCGGGAATTAAGTTGGGCACCAGACTGATAAGGCCATATTTAATCGACTTGAAGACCAACATCATAAGCATTGAAATACCCACTAATGCCAATAAGGTTCCCTGCAATAAACTGACGATATTGCGTTGAGCAATATGGGCAAACACGACACCCAAGCCGGTTGCGGGAGTTGCGCGAATTGCCGGTGCATTATTTATTAACCACTGTTGTGCTTTTTTATCAAGCGCGAGTAATTCATCGCTACCGGCTTCGGTAATTGATACGGAGAAACGGGTCGCATCTTTGGCCATAGTAACCTGGTTGGTCAGATCAACGCCTTGCGGTAAGCCGAATTCATAAAAGAGCAAATATTGGGCCGCGAGCGCGGACGAATCCGGCGGTCGATACCAGGCAGGATCATTATCATGCATCACCTGATTCAGGTCTTTCATCAATTCGTTAAAAGAATTGATGCTCACGACTTTCTCTTGCTGGGCAAACCATTGTTCAAAAGCATCGAGTTGAGTCAGATAATCAGGGTCAAATATGCCGCCGGGAGCCTTTGATTGAAACGAATACTCGAGTGCATTTATGCCGGTAAGGTAGCCGTCAATGCGTTTAACCAAACGAATAATTTCAAAGCTCTCATCAAAATAGTTAGACCAGTTGTCGCTTAATCGGTTGTTGGGAATAAAACCAATCAATGCCACGGTAATCAGTGTCATCAGGATCAGTAGCCGTTTTTTGGTCGCAATAATAAACGCTGAAAACGGCGCAAAGAGATTTCGCTCAGGTTTACTCGCCGCTTTTCCTGCCGGCAAGACCATCATCAACGCCGGCAGCAAAGTTACGCTAAAAATTAAAGCTAGCAAAACGCCGAAGGCAACCATATTACCCAAATCACGGTAAGGCGGTGAGGTGCTAAAATTGAGGCTTAAAAATCCGATGATGGTCGTTACACTGGTGATTAACACGGGCATAAAATTTATTCTGAGGCTTTGTAGTATGGCTGACTTTTTATCCGCCCCCTCATGCAGTTGGTGATAATAAGTCACTAGAATATGTACGCTATCGGCGACCATAATTGACAATAGTACGCTCGGTGCAAATCCCGCTATCGGCGTTAGCACTGGCGCGATCCAACCGAAAAAACCAAAAGTTGTCAGCAGGCAGGCGCTGATCAGAATAAATATTGCGCACGAGCCAATAAAGCTTCGAAGGAATAAGAATAACCCGGTAAACACAATGAAATAGCTTAACGGCAGCAAGGTCGATATATCATTAGCGACCGCTCTGGCCAGGGTAGTATTAAATGCGGTAGAACCGCCATTATCGATTTGAAATTGAGGAAATTGGCGTCGATATTTGTCTCGTATCGCTTCCATCTGTTCGGTTACTTTAATCGACGGATCAGCTTGGTCCTCAGGCAGATTAAAAACAATAAAGACCAACCCCAGCTTTCCATCGGCGGTCATCAGACTCTGGATCAACCGTTTTTCGCTCAACGCGATTTTTCGAATGGCGGAAATCTCAGTCTCAGTCATTGCTGCAGCATTTTCAACCAGATATTGGCTTTCGATCTCGTCATGACTTGCCTGGGTATAGACGTAATTCGTCAGCGACGAAACTCGCGTGGCATAATCAACCAACCAGGCTTCTTTGGTCAATTCTTCTATCAGGGTCAATCCTTCTCGGGTGAAAACATCGCCGGTTTTAGCGGTTATGACAAAAGTGGCGGAATCGGATTTTACATAGTCACGTTCAAATGCTTCGAATGCTTGCAGTTGGGGATTGTCTTTACTGAGATAAACGCGAAAGTCATTGCTGATAGAAAGATTTTTCATGCCGCTAATGAGCAGTAACATCAGCAAGAATGAAAACGAGATGGTCTTTTTCGGCGACTCAACAATCGCGATAAAAAGTTTTTCCAGACCGACAGTCATTGGGAGGACTCATTGCGGGAAAGCCTGCCGTTATCTTAACCTAGTTCATTCAGGAATAGAAAACAGAAATAATTTTTAACGATAGTCGGTATCACAATTTGTTTGTCGCGTTTAGAATAGGTGTAAAATTTTCAGTTCATTCAAGGCTACCCATGTTAACCGGCTTAAATCACATTACTCTGGCTGTGGCGGATATTGACCGCTCACTAAAATTTTATTGTGAATTACTGGGATTTGCCGGGCAGGTAAAATGGCAAACCGGCGCCTACCTCTCGCTCAACGATTTGTGGCTATGCCTTTCCTTAGGGTCACCAAGCCCCGCCCAGGACTATAGCCATATTGCCTTTTCTACCCTTGCAGACGATTTTAGCCATCTGGAACAACTCGTCGCGCAGCGTAATATTCCCCGCTGGCAAGACAATAGCAGCGAGGGACAATCCCTGTATATTCTCGACCCAGACGGGCATAAACTCGAAGTACATCTTGGTGACTTAAACAGCCGATTAAAAAGTTTGAAGGTATCGCCCTATAAAGGGCTTGAATGGTTATGAAATATTTTGCTTACGGCTCGAATATGTCATTTAAGCGACTCGAGACGAGATTGCAGCAGCCGAAAGTTATTGGAGTCTATCGATTAACCCATCATCGTCTGGCCTTTCATAAAGAAAGCCTCGATGGCTCGGCTAAATGTGATGCATTTTATACAGGCAAGGCCGATGATAAAATTCTCGGGGTCGTTTACGACATCACCCCTGCCGACAAACAAAAGTTAGATACGATTGAAGGTGTCGGCGCCGGATATGAAATTAAGACAGCGACTGTCACTGAGGAAAAAAACCAGACGCAGAATAACCGGAAAATCCCGGTTTTTCTTTATTACGCCACGCAACTGACACAAACTTGCCTGCCATATGAGTGGTATCAATATCATGTTATTGCAGGCGCCCATGAAGCCGGCCTTTCACGCGACTATATAAGGCAAATTGCTCAAAGTGACTGTGCGACTGATCCCAACCTGACCCGACACCAAAAAGAGCTGAGTATTTATACCAAGAATCTGACGCGACTTTCAAATCGCCGGACTCTTCCATCGGACCGGTCAGAGGATCCCGATCCGCTTGTTCAATCCACGCAGTCAGGCCAGTTATTGACTATTCGCCGCGTACTACCGGGTGAAGCACTCAAACTGTGGCAGCTTTTTTTTAATACCATCCATCAAATCAATATTCGCGATTATTCGCCAGCACAAGTCGACGCGTGGGCACCACAGCGCCTGGATGAATCCTATTGGAATCAACGCATCCGAGTGATTCACCCTTTTGTCCTGTTATTGAATGAAGAGATTGTCGGTTATGCAGACATTCAGTCTGATGGTTACATCGATCACTTTTTTTGCCACCATGAACATCAGGGTAAAGGGCTGGGTACTCTGTTGTTTAATCACCTTTTAACAACTGCCAAAAAGAAGCGAATCAGCCAGCTGTATACCCACGCCAGCGAAACCGCTAAACCCTTTTTTATCAAACGGGGGTTTACCCTGATAGAGCCGCAAACCGTTCAGGTTAGAGGTCAGACGCTAACCAATTACATTTTACAAAAGGACTTGTCATTTTGATCCATCAGCCATTTTCGTTAGAGCAAATCGCAATCGATTTTCAGCCACAAAAAAATCAACTAAGACCCTTTGTCTTTGTTCACGGTAATACCCAGAATGATACCTGCGGGACCGGTATTAAAAGTTTTTTTGCGCGTAAAGGACACAGTGTTTTTTCTTATGATCTGCCGGGCCACGGCGACTCGTCGCTCGAATCGGAAAATTATACCTTCGAGGATCTAATCACGCTGAATATTGCGCTTCTGCAAGAATATCGATTGAATAACCCCATTTTATGTGGCCACTCACTCGGCGGAATGATTCAAGCGGCCACCATCGCGCGTCTGCAGTTAACATCGGCCAGTTTGATTCTATGTGGAAGCTACGATGCCAATCCGATTGTCGCGGCTAAAAGTCAAAGTCAATTAGAAGAGTCGCGGGCGATAGACGCCGCCCTAACACAGTATATCGAAGAAGGGTATCGTCTATTTAAACGGCAAAAAAAATATGACTATTTCGCCAACCGCCAAAACGACGATGAAATTGTCGGTATTATTAATCGCCGTTATACCCAGCCCAAAGCCAATCAATGGAATCTATCGACTATGGATCACTTTAGTGTCCGCAAAACGCTCTCGGAGCTGGATATACCGATCCTGGTTTTGCACGGGAAAAACGAAGATGTGATTCCCGCGTCCTTAATTGAGACGATGTTGCCTGCCTATCGGAATATTCGCATCGGCTGGTATGCCAACGCCGCCCATTATGCGTTTTATCAGATGCCGGATTTGACCGATAAATATTTGGCCCAATACTATACCTTCCTGTGCGAATGACGACTCTCGTAATTAACCACTGAATCCGGTTACGCATCGCGCTGGGACAAATTCCTTTTAATATCGCAATTCAAATCCCATTACCACTTCACGGCCCGGCTGAGGAATCAGTGACATTCGGCCCGAGCCTGGACCATCATTAAATCCGACATGGTCAATATCGTCATCGAATAAATTATTGATATGCGCAAACAAGCGCCAGTTTTCATCCACGTGATACTGGCCGTTCAGATCAACGAGGGTATAATTGGGGCCCATTTGATTGCCAGGAAACATTACACTATTTGGCGAGGTAGCCGGGTCGTCAATCCACTTGATATCAGCCCCCAAAGACCAGCTATCCGCCTGATAGGTCAGACCGCTCCACATTTTATGCTGCGACGTCGAGGGCAGGCGAAACTCCACATCACTCATAACTGTTGCGTCCAGATAAGAATAATAAATGTAGTATTGCCAAAACTCGTCCAGTTGACCTTTTAATACAAGGTCAAGACCTGACGATTTTTGCCGACCAATATTTTCAAAGCGTAGTGCCGGCGTGATGTCATTGGCGTAACGATTAAATTCGGCGTCGCTATATAGCACGCGGTTGATGAGATCTTTCATATCATTGTAGAACAGCGATACCGTCAATAGCGATTGCTCAAAAACCTGTTTTTGCCAGATTAATTCCAGACTCTTCATCCGCTGGTTTTTCAAGACAAAATCTTGTTCGTCGTTAGGGAGCATCACGATAAATTGATTGCCCCACTGCTCATTTAAAAAATTAAGCGACGGCGATTGAAAGGCCGTGCCAAACACCAGCTTAAAGACCGAATCTTCATTATGCTTATAGACAACCGCGGCGCGTGGATTAAAAGCATTATCCCAGTTTCTGGAATAGTCGTAGCGTAAACCAACCAGAGTCGACCATTGCGAGTTGTGAGGGATCTCAAACTCAGTAAAGAGCGCCGCTTTGGTTTCCCAGAGTGTCGTTTGCTCGCGCATTAACCTGGCGGCATCGCCACTATAGGGTATCGCGGGATCGGCAAAAACGATTTCATTTGCGTAAGGTGGCAAGCTTTTGATCCGCTCGATTTTACCGCCGACCAAAAGATGCGTGCCATCGTCATAAGTCAACTCAACACTGCTAGTTAGCTCTAAAGAAGTATCTTCACCAGTTTTAAAAAAAGAATTCGTTTGCGAGTATGTGGCGACGTCGGCAAACTCCAGAAACTGTGAACTATCGTCTAGCGCATAATCGGTGTAAATTAATTCATGGTGCCACTGCCGGTTATCATTTTCTTGCTGCCATGCCAGCCAGATTTTGTCCGTCTGAAACTGCCAGCGATTTTCCTTATTGTAAACGGCAATACCGGGCCCTGTGCTTTCGCCCAGCCCACGTGCGTTACCTTCGTTGTAAGATTGGCGAAAAACGCCAAATTGCCACTCATCAAATTGACCTTCGACCAACAAGTTATAGTCGTCGATGGGTTGTTCAAATTGCGCCCGATTTGGCGCCTGGTAATTGGCAATTTGGGTTTGAAATTCTGGCGAGGAAAACTCGAATCCGTCGGATTGATAGTGACGGAGATAGGCTTTTAGCCAGCGCTGCTCCTTCCATTGGTAACGCCCTTCTATCCACCAGTCATGGGTTGAGTCTTCACCCGCGCCGTAGCCCATTCTAAAGTGGTGATCCTCTTTACCAGACTCAGTGACAATATTGATCACCATGGAAAACGCGTCTGTACCATAAACGACCGATGCAGGCCCGTAAATGACTTCGACTTTATCCGCATAATCCAATGCAATCGAGTTACCGACCGATAAATGAAAACCGCTGGGCACATTAAGCTTATGGCCATCGATTAACACCAGGAACCGGTCATTGCCGGGAACGCCGCGAACGGTGTAGTGCTCTCCATACCAATGGTCATTATCCACCAGGTCAATGCCGGGCAGATGTGCCATCAGTTCGCTCAGGTCTCTGATTCCCAATGACTGAAGTCTGGCACGGTTAAAAATAATGACGTTGGCGGGAACCGTTTGCAGGTCGTAGTCGGATCGAGACGCGCCTTTCACTTTCATGCTCAACAGTTGTTTTAGCGACAATTTCATTAATGAAGCGTTGTCGAACTCGCTCGCGACTAGATTATTAGCGGTCACTCCCCACAATATAAAACACCATGTTGGTAACTTTTTTATCATTGATTCGTTTTCAGAAGATTAAATCGATTCTCCAATAACTATAGCTGAGAATTGAAATAATTCGATGATAGGTCGAAATTTTCGCTCGATAGCTCGCCGGTTAAAACGAGCTACAGTTGCAGGCTATTTAAAGACGCCGTTTAGTTCAGTTTTTTCAATCGCCAGTCGATAGGCGTCTGATTGCGCGAGATTAAGATCTCATTCGCTTTGGAAAAATGACCACATCCCAAAAATCCACGGTGAGCCGACAAAGGTGACGGGTGGGGGGCTTTAAGGACAAAATGTTTGTCCGTATCTATAGCTTTTCCTTTCTTTTGCGCGTGCGCGCCCCACAATAAAAAGATAATGCCATTGCCATTATCGCTTAACCCTTGAACGACTTTGTCAGTAAACCGCTCCCATCCCAGATGTTTATGAGAGTGCGCCTGACCTTGCTCGACCGTCAAAACGGTATTTAGTAGCAATACGCCTTGCTCTGCCCAGGATTGCAGATAACCGTGGTTGGGGATGTTAAATCCGGCGATATCCTGTGCTAACTCCTTATACATATTCATCAATGAAGGCGGCGCTGGCACGCCTGGTTTAACCGAGAAGCAAAGGCCATGAGCCTGGTTAGGACCATGGTAAGGGTCTTGCCCTAGAATCACTATTTTCACTTTATCAAAGGGCGTGGCAGTAAACGCGCTAAACACTTCGTCCTGTGGTGGGAAAACCTGGATCCCCTGAGCGCGTCTTTCAGCGACATACTTTAACGTACTCTGGAAATAATCCTGTTGCTTTTCTTCGGCGAGAATATCGGACCAGCTTGTCATGGGAAAATTATCGGTCGGCTAAAAGTCACTATTATGCCCTTTGGCCTTGCCAATGAAAAGGCGAGCCGTTGAAGCTCCCGGCAGCTTGCTCACTTTAGCGAGACCATTTTCAAGCTTTTAACACTGGACAAAGACCACAGGCATTATCAATAATGACTTAATGAAGCAATCTGAGACACTAATTGAATTTCTGCCCTTCGAGTCGCGATATACACGCGACTGCCTGACGTTATTTTGCGGGAATCTGAGCGGTTATTTTTCACCCGATGAGGTGAATGACTATCGCCAGTTTTTAAATCAACTCGAATCGAATGATCATTATTATGTCGGATTCATTGATCATCAGGTTGTCGCTTGCGGTGGTTGGGATAAACAAGCCAGAGGATATTTTCTGCGCTGGGGAATTATCGATCAATCTCGTCACAAACAGGGCTTAGGTCGTCAACTTTTAGCGTTTCGTATCGACAGAATTTATCAGCAAAATGGCCCGGTCGATATTTTTATAAAAACATCTGACAAAGCCCACGGTTTCTTTATGAAATTCGGTTTTTGTGTCGACCAGATCTTTCCCGATGGCATCTACCCCGGTATCGACGAATATCAAATGCATTTACCTGTGGGCTCATTCAAACCGCAAAACGATGCTGAGATCGGGCTATGAAAACTGGTGAGAAAACGGTGAATCTTTTATTATCTGACTACCTGATCTTTTTTCTCCAATAACGCTTGTTTACTTTATCGGCGTTTTACATTAATAACTTACGGAATTGAATATGGAATTGAAACCTGAAATTGAAGCAGCTGTATTTCGGCGACTGCTTACACACCTCGATAATCATAAAGAAGTGCAAAATATCGAACTGATGATTCTCGCTGATTTTTGTCGAAATTGCCTGGCTAAATGGACCGTCGCGGAGGCAAAAGAACAGGGTGTAGAGATCGACTACGAACAAGCGCGAGAGTATGTCTATGGCATGCCATATTCTGAATGGAAAGAACGCTATCAAACCGAAGCCACGCCTGAACAAATGGCGGCCTTCAACGCCCGCCGAAAATAACGCGAAACGATTCGATGAAATTAATCTGGTATTTTGACTTTATATCGCCCTTTGCCTATTTACAGCATAGCCAGTTCGCACGCTTGCCGGACAAGATCCAGCTTGAATATCGCCCCATTTTATTTGCCGGGTTACTCAACCATTGGCAAAACGTAGGCCCTGCCGAAGTACCACCAAAGCGTATTTTTACTTACCAGCACTGCTACTGGAAAGCGAAGACAATGGGCATTCCATTTAAGATGCCGCCGGCTCACCCGTTTAATTCACTCGCTGCCTTACGACTCGCGCTCGCCATGAATTGTGATCCGACCGCAATCCAGGTGATTTTTGACGCCATCTGGCGTGAAGGTTATGCTCTGGATTCAACGCAAGCGAATGAGTACCTGACGACCCGCCTGGACTGCGACAACATTGAAGAAAAAATTACCGACCCAGGGGTAAAACGCCAGCTACGCGACAATACCGACCAGGCCATTGCTCATTCTGTCTTTGGCGTACCGACATTTATTGTCGCGGCGAATCCAGGTCAATTATTCTGGGGACTGGATGCGTTCGATATGTTACTGGATTATCTCAACGACCCTGTCGCTTTTAATGACACACAAATGCGACAGATTGTAAATTTGCCCGAAGGTATACAACGAAAACGATAGCGGATCCAACAACAGGTTAATGATTTGCGATTCTTTTTCTGATACGAATAATCAAAACGCTCATGTGATGCGCCTGGCATCAAAGGATATTTATGACTGACCCAAAAGACAACTCAAACGAGTATCAAAGCACGGTACAAATATTACAACAACAGGTGGTACCGCAACGTCCGTTGCCCGCCTTACACGTCCCCAAGCAAGTTCACGCCTGGCAGGCGGCCAACGAATATCAATCGGCGGGTGTTTTGATGCGACGACTGGCCGACACGATTGTCCAATGGCGCGAACAATTACCTGAAGATGAAGAACCCGCCATTTTGGCAGTGATGTACGGCGGTATTCAAATTAATGTGGAGCGACTGGCGCAAGAAAGTTTCCACGGTATTCGTATCGAAGGGAGCATGAACGGAAGCCCTTGTATGCTATTGGCACACCAGTCGACCGTTCAAATGTTATGCTTTGTCAAAAAAGTCGAAATGGAAAAGCCCAAACGTCGGATCGGTTTTATCATCGACGGAGAAGAAGAGGAAGTTTAAGTCATTTATTCAGCGGCTTTCAGCCGCTTCAAGTATAAGCAAAATTGCGCTTATAACAATTACTCAGTTGCGTAATTTCGGCCGCATAATTTCCACTCAGAATGTGCACGATTTGGCATTTTCGATCCGATGAATTGGTCAAGCTCTCCTATACTTATTGATACGCAATTATTTGTAACAACTATTTGTAACAACAATTTGTAACAACAATTTGTAGCAACAGGATGTCCATCGCGGAAGTCCAATAAGCTCGAGGGGTAGGAGAGATGCAAGCTTCCAATATCGTTAACCGATTCAATAAAAGCGAACAACAATGTCCGCACTGCACCAGCTTTTTTCCGACAGACCAGAATGTGTGTCATCATTGCCGAAATTATCCCGATGACGATTTTTCAAAATTCAAGCAGGCGCTCAATCAGGAACAAGCTCGCGCAATGTGGATCACCCGGCTAGTGATTGGCGTGAGTGTGATTACCGGACTCGCTTTTTTATTATCGATCTAAATCGTACGGTTTCTTGATATTGACGAGATAACGTTGCTGAGTTAAAGCAATCTTTGCGCGCAGCCACTACAGTCGCCGGAGTAAAAAAAAACCTGCTCTAAGCAGGCTTTCCAAAAAAAAACTGTCAACCTATTTTAGGACGACACGCAATTTACTTTTATCGCTAATTTACTCTTCGCTATCGGGAACAAATACATAACCAATTCCCCACACGGTTTGCAGATAACGCGGTTTTGCGGGGTCATCTTCAATCATGCGTCTGAGCCGCGAAACCTGCACGTCGATGCTGCGCTCTAACGCGCTGTAATCTCGCCCGCGTGCCAGGTTCATCAGCTTATCGCGAGAAAGCGGTTGGCGCGGATTGGTCACCAAGGATTTTAACACCGCAAATTCACCGCTGGTCAAGGTTAAAGGTTTGCCCTCCTGGGTCATTTCTCGAGTCGCCAGGTTGAGTTTAAATTTACCAAACTCAATCACTTTTTCTTCCCCACTGGGTGCGCCGGGCAACTCGGCCGTCTTACGTCGTAAAACCGCTTTCACGCGTGCTAATAATTCGCGCGGGTTAAAGGGTTTAGCCAGATAATCATCGGCCCCGAGTTCCAGACCAATAATGCGATCAACATCGTCACCTTTAGCGGTCAACATAATGATCGGAATATTGTTTTCTTCGGCGCGTAATCGACGACAGATCGACAGGCCGTCTTCACCCGGAAGCATCAGATCGAGCACCATCAAATGATAGTTTTCACGCTCCAAAAAGCGATCCATTTGTTCCGAGTCTGCCGCCGCCTTGACGATATATCCCTGCTCTTTAAAATATCGTTCTAATAGACTTCGTAAACGCAAATCATCATCAACGACTAATATCTTCTGCGTCTCTTCACTCATTCTTGTCCCCTCTTGACTTTATTTTGGTCGCATCAGTTTCTACTGAGTACGCCGTCACCCTGGGCTGGACTGCGCAAAATTCAATCCAACAGCCTATTGTCTCTAAATAACCGATTGAAAGGCAAAGATATTTCCTTTACTAATTGTTACAGAGTATAACCCAAATTCGGGGCTAGCCGAAAAACTAGTATTGAGATGTTCGACAAAAATTGCCATTTCTCAGGATTTCTGCGCAATAACAGCTGAAAATCCCGCCAGAATGTTTATAATCGCCAGTCCAATAACAGACACCTCTGTTATCTATCAATCACTGCCAAAACATCGAGGCTAAATTTTATTCAACAGCGACCTATCTGATTAGTTGCCAGATTATCCATTTTCATGGACTAAACCAGATCCGCGTTGAACAACCCTAACAATCAGGTTTCGTATTTTCAGGAATATCTATGCTCAATATCGCCGAAAAAATTGCTCAGGAATTGTCCGTTAAACAAACACAGGTCAGTGCAGCTATTACTTTACTGGACGAAGGCGCCAGCGTCCCCTTTATTGCGCGATACCGTAAAGAAGTCACTGGTGGTCTGGATGATTCGCAATTGCGAGACCTGGAAGAACGGCTCGGTTACCTGCGTGAAATGGAAGAAAGACGCCAGGTGATCATCAAAAGTATCGACGAGCAGGAAAAACTGACGCCTGAACTCAAAACCAGCATAGAACAGGCCGCCACCAAGAGTGAACTGGAAGATCTCTACCTTCCTTACAAACCGAAACGACGCACCAAAGCACAAATCGCCCGTGAAGCAGGACTTGCACCGCTGGCGCACACGTTACTGGCATCCCCAGAGCGCGACCCAGAAGCGACTGCAAATGAATATATTGATGCAGAAAAAGGCGTCGCCGACAACAAAGCGGCCCTGGATGGTGCGAAACAAATATTGATGGAAGAATTCGCCGAAAACGCCGTGTTGCTATCTGAAATCCGCAACTATCTGCAAGAGCGGGCCTATGTTCGCGCCAGCGTTATCGCCGGTAAAGAAGACGCCGGCCATAAATTCCGCGACTACTTTGAATATTCAGAAAAGCTCAATAAAATTCCATCGCACAGAGCGCTCGCTCTTTTCCGCGGCCGTAATGAAGGTGTACTGTCGTTGGAGTTAGTGGTCGATGAGAATCTGTTAAAAGATGATAAAGCCAGTAATCACGCCCAATACCTGATCGCCAAACACGCCCAGATTTCTGACCAGGGGCGTGCTGCAGATAGCTGGTTGCAAACCGTTGTTTTGTGGACCTGGCGCGTCAAATTGCACAACTTTTTCGAAACCGAATTGCTGGGCAAATTACGGGAAACCGCGGAAACCGCCGCCATTTCAGTATTTGCCAGCAATCTACGCGATCTATTAATGGCTGCGCCTGCAGGCAAATACGCCACCATGGGTCTGGACCCCGGATTACGAACCGGCGTGAAGGCAGTGGTGGTCGACGATACCGGCAAATTGTTAACCCAATCGACCATCTTTCCGCATGCGCCACAGAACCAGTGGGATCAGTCCCTGGCCAAGTTGGCCACCATTTGTCAACTGCACAAAGTCAAGCTAGTGAGTATAGGCAATGGCACAGCTTCACGCGAAACCGATAAACTGGTCGCGGAATTAATGAAAAAGCACCCAGAGCTAGGATTACAAAAAATTGTCGTGAATGAAGCCGGCGCTTCTGTTTATTCGGCGTCTAAACTCGCCTCTGAAGAATTTCCAGATCTGGATGTCAGCTATCGCGGTTCGGTGTCTATCGCACGTAGGCTTCAGGATCCACTGGCCGAACTGGTCAAAATTGAACCCAAAGCCATCGGCGTCGGTCAGTACCAACACGATGTCAGTCAAAGCCAGCTTAGTAAAATGCTCGCAAGCGTGGTCGAAGATTGCGTTAACTCAGTTGGCGTCGATTTGAATACAGCTTCCGCCCCTTTATTGACTTATGTGTCTGGTCTCAACAAAACCCTGGCGAATAATATTATTCGCTACCGCGAGCAACATGGTCGTTTTACCAACCGCAAGCAGTTAACCGAAGTGGAGCGACTAGGACCTAAAGCCTTTGAACAGGCGGCCGGATTCTTGCGTATTACCGATGGTGATAACCCGCTCGATCGCTCTGGGGTCCATCCGGAAACTTATCAGATTGTCGAGAAAATGCTCGCGCAGCTGCAAGACAATATCGACCATGTAATGGGCAACCGTTCATTACTCGGCAAACTGCAAGCGGCCGATTTTGTTGAAGAAAAGTTTGGTCTGCCGACAGTTCAGGATATTCTCGGCGAACTGGAAAAGCCGGGCCGCGACCCCCGTGGCGACTTTAAGGCGGCCAAATTTAAAGATGGCGTCGAAAAGATTGCCGATCTCAGCGCCGGTATGGCCTTAGAAGGTAGCGTCACTAACGTCACTGATTTTGGCGCATTTGTCGATATTGGAGTTCATCAGGATGGTTTAGTCCATATTTCACTGATGAGTGACCGTTTTATTGCCAACCCAAGAGAAGTGGTGAAGACAGGTGATATTGTCAAAGTTCATGTGATCGAAGTGGATGCCAAACGCAAACGTATCAGCCTTTCCATGGTCGGTCCAAACCCTGAAAATGCAGCCCCAAAAGGCGCAAGCGGTGAAAAACGTCGGCCAAACAAGCCGAAAAATACGCCAAAACCGAAAAAAGCGACTAATTCTGCCTTCGGCATGGCCCTCGCCGACGCACTGAAAGGCAAAAAATAGCAAATTATCCAATAGAGAGATAAAAAAATAACACTATTTGTAAATTTATGTTGCAAGCCCCATATCAGTTTGTTATAAATAGCCAACGCTAGCGAATACAAGAAGCCCATTAAATGGGACCTGCAGACTGGAAACTTTTACAAGCCTCACTTTAGAGGCTTTTTTATTGCCGGTCGAAAATCACCCGTAATCCCCCATCAAACCGGATTCAACGATTCGTCCCTTTTTTGATATTTTAATTTCTGCTAGGCTTGCCAGCTTCACTTTTATAAAAATTTTTTGGGTAATTTGATGTTCGAAACACGTGGATTCAACCTCTTTATGGCGTTCGTTTGTTACCAGTTGTTGGTAACCGCCTACTACTTTCAATACGTTGAAGGCATGGATCCTTGTCCCCTTTGTATTTTCCAACGAATTGGGGTGTTATTTGTTGCCATCTGGTTTTTACTCAGAGGGCTTCATAATCCACTCGCGGGAAGTCGCTGGCGACCCACCTATGCTATTTTAGGGTTAGTGAGCGCCCTATTAGGCGGGATTGTGTCTGGTCGTCACGTTTACCTGCAAAACTTACCGGAAGGCGAGGTCCCCGCTTGCGGACCGGCACTCGACTACCTTATGGAAATGTTGCCGGTCAGCGAAGTGATTGGGGCGGTATTAGCGGGCGATGGCGAATGCGCTAAAGTCTCCTGGGATCTTTTAGGTATTTCTATGCCTGGCTGGGTACTGTTATTTTTTATCGGCGTTGCGGGCTTGATGATCTTGAGCCTTTATCGTCACTTTAGACCCAGTCGCAACCTTTTTTAATCATTTGCCAGAAGATCAGCAGAGTTGCCGATTTTCACAAGGGCAACTCGATTTGTTCATCATGGGGTAATTCCGATCCGCTCTCAATCAGCGGCAGGTGCAAAGTAAAACGACAGCCTTTATCCAGTTGAGATTCGACACTGAGACGTCCGCCGAGTTGTTCACAGACGATAAAATAAGACACCGACAGTCCAAGCCCGGTTCCAGTTTTTTCATCCTTGGTGGTAAAGAAAGGTTCGAATACCCGCTTGCGAGTTGCTTCGTCCATTCCCGGTCCGTTATCAATTACTTCCACACAAGCCATTTTGCCGTCTCGTCGGATGATTAATTCAATCAGTGGTGAAAACCCTTCACGTTCGACTTGCGCCAGCGCCTGTGCGGCGTTAATCAGCAGATTAAGAAACACCTGTTCAAGCTGATTTTTCTGCGCCAGCACATTACCCATAGCCGGCGAGTAGGTTTTACGAATTTCAATCTGGCGGAAATCAAACTTCTTTCTCTGATTGTAATCTTTCGCCGATAATCTCACCGCCGCGTCGAGCGCTTCAGCTAAACTCACCTGAGACGACTCCTGGTTTGCCGGTCGCGCAAAACTTAACATATCGCCGACAATATGGGCGGCACGTTCTCCTGAAGTTAATATGCCGTCGAGAAATTCGCCGATCCGTTGACGCGTGATATAGTCGTTTAATGCCGCTAGACTGACACCGGTTTCCTGCGCGACCATCTGATTACGAGCAAGCTCTTTTGACAATCGTCGTTTGATATTTTGGGTACTCTGCATAATGGCCCCAAGGGGATTGTTAATCTCATGTGCCATACCAGCGGCCAACCCACCCAGTGATAACATTTTTTCTGTTTGAACCAATGTTTCATCAATTTTTAGCCGCTCGGTAATATCATCAATACGAATGACTTCACCCTGCTCTTCTTCTCGCAGGGTAAAAATGGGATAGATCATAACTTCCAGAGTTCTCAGTTGGTGATTGATCTGTGTCTTAAACTGAAAACTCAGGTTTTGACTAATCAGATCGCTTTTATCCGCGGCCTTTTTTATTTCCAGATCGAGCGACGGAAACAAATTAGACAGCTTCTCGCCAATTGCCATTTTAGCTTCAACATTGGTCATTTTTTCCGCTTCGATGTTCCACTGCATAACGCGATACTGCTCGTCCACGGCAATGATTCCCGAGGGCATCGAGTCGATTAGCTTTTCCAGATAATTTTGAATGGAGTTGGCATATCGTTCTGCCATTTCACGGCTTTGTTTTTGCTTTTGAATTTCGCTTGAATGCTCCGCGATTCTGACTTCCAGCAGGTTTCGGGTTTTTTCCAGCGCTTCTTTTGATTCGTCTATGACTTTCTCAAATTCACGTCGATGGGAAATGTCCGACACAAACTCGATATAGTGCGGCGTTTCAAGCCAGCTCGCCATGCGTGCTCGGCACTCCACCGGGATCTGCTGACCTTTGTTGCCACGGTAGCGCGTTTCGTAGGTCACATTGCCACCTTTTCGCATCGTCTCGACTAACTTAGGGTGGCGGTGGAGGTAACAATCAATATCAAGGTCGAGAATGGACAAGGATTTTAATTCCGCTTTTTGGTACCCCAACGTTTCGCAGGCGCGTTGGTTGGCTTCGATGATTCGGCCCTCGATAGACACCAGAAAGACCATATCCACCGCTTGATCAATGAGCAGTTTAAAATCTTGTCGAGTATTGTCCCAGCGCTGCGCTTGTGCAGATTCCCAGTTAAGTAAATGAAAAGCCGGGTAAGCAATTAGCGCCAAAGTTAAACAGGCAACACCTAACTCTAAAGCGGCTTCTCGCCAGTTGAAACTTCCCTCTAACCAGAAGTTAATACTTAAAGCGCTGGCTACCGGTAACAATGCGGCAAATACAATCAAGGTGGCGGTAAAGCCACGAATGGTCCAGTAACGGGCAAATTGAAACGACCGGTTCGGTTTTTTATAGGCTTCGTAATTCATAGTTCCCCGCTTAAGGCCACCGGTCGGCGCAATAGAAACCCGCTGCCACGCGACCTGATCCGGTTTGATTATGGTTGAGACACTGAACAGTGTTTAAACAGTCTAATCAACTTATCTCACCCAATCGTTTTAAGTTTTGGTAAAAAGATTTTGCAGTCAGCTCTTATTATGGTAAAACCTAAATAAAATAGTCGCAATAAATTAAGGAGACTGACAAGCATGTCAGAAACGGATATCGACAACGAAAATCTTTTGCTATGCAAAAAAGACGCTGTAAGCAACTGGTTGTCTGAGCGTAACCAGCTACTTGTTCAATACTTTCGTCTTTCCGGAAAACGCGACCATACTTTTTTACCCGACAGCCAACAGATTAACCAATTTTGTGGGTTATTGATCGATTACGTCTCTGCGGGTCACTTCGAAGTATACGAACAAATTGTCGAAGCTTGTGAAACAAATGGTCAGGAAAGCATTCAACTGCTCGAGAAACTCTATCCTGAAATTTCTCAAACAACGGATATTGTGGTGAATTTTAACGACAAATACTCACAATTTGCCGAAGATGCCGCTCTCCAACAACTGGATGATGATTTATCCGTTTTAGGCGAAGCCATTGCTAAACGTGTCGAGCTAGAAGACAATTTAATTGATACATTAAGAACGAAACACTAGACTTAGCAATAAGAATCAACAATTCGAAAACTCTGCCCATCGGCTCACGGCGAGTCGGTAGCCCCAAAACAAATCCGAAAAGGAACCTTCTATATGATTAGAGTAATCATAGAGCGTAATATTAAAGATGGTTGTTTTCACGATTATCTGGACATGATCCGTCGCGCGCGTAAGCAAGCTACAGCCATTGAAGGCTTTATCGCGGGTGAATTATTACAGGAACGTGACAATCAAAACCGCGCCGTCATTATTTCAAGTTGGGAAAATATTGAAGCGTGGGAAAAGTGGCTGGGCTCCAATGAGCGTCAGGAAGTCCTCAATGACATGCGCCCCTTGCTCGAAAGCGATGAAAAGGTCACTGTTCTGGAAAGCAGTCAGTTACTGAAATAGCGCAAACAAAAAACGACAAAAAAAAAGGCGGCCAAGGCTGCCTTTTTTGCTCTAGCCTGCTCAACTAGCTTTTCTTTTTCACGTACAACACCAGACTATGATCAATTAACTCATAGCCATGTTGCTCGGCGATTTCATGTTGTAGCTCCTCGATGGCGCGACTCACAAACTCAATTACCTGGCCGTTTTCAACACACACCATATGATCATGATGCTCCTCACTGGCGAGTTCAAACACGGCATGGCCATCTTCGAAGTTGTGGCGCGTCACCAGCCCGGCAGACTCGAATTGGGTTAAAACACGATAAACCGTCGCCAGACCGACATCTTCACCTGCTTCCAGCAGCAGCTTGTAAACGTCTTCTGCGCTCAGGTGTTTTAACTCCGCGTTCTCTAAAATATTCAGTATTTTTAAACGCGGTAAAGTAACTTTTAAGCCGGCATCTTTTAATTGTTGGTTATTCAAGCAGCGCTCCCTTACAAAAAAATCGAGTTTTTTGGGGATCAAATGGAATTTTTTCCCCTAAATGTGGACTATAGGTTCGTATTATATTCTTTTTTTAAGGCATTTTGCACAAATTCATATAGAATAGCCGGTTGAAAAAGACCACCGTCAAGGTCTGACAAAACTTGAGAGTGTCAGTCAGTCGGTCGCCCGTAGTTTAGAGTAGGACATTTCATGATTAAAAAGTTGTCGTTAATCCTTGTACTGGTATTAAGCGCCTGTGTTTATCGTCTGGATATTCAGCAAGGGAATATTCTGGCGCAAAAAGACATCGACAAATTACGCCCTGAGTTAACCAAGAATCAGGTACTCTTTGTACTCGGCTCGCCAGTCATCGACGATGGCTTTAGCGACGATACCTGGATTTATCTCTATAGTTATCGTAACTCGAAAAAGAACGAAACCACCCGCAAAAAATTGCAACTCAAGTTCGTAGAAGACAAGCTGGTATCGGCTTCCGGCGATTATGAAATCCCAGCATCGTTACAACAAGGCCAATAACTCGCTATTCGATTAAGCGACGAGCACGCGAAAGGCGACTACCAATTTAAAGTAGCAAACTGCCGGGGTGAAATCTGATTGGCGGCCGAAGTGGCCGACTAATTACTAAAAAAGAGGCTAACAGCCTCTTTTTTTTTCGATGGGTCACTGATCGGAAGGGCCTGGTTCATCGTTTTTCTGCTCTCGCTCACGATAAACCTGCATCAGTTTCTGTTTGAGTTGATCACTCGGTTGGCTTTCTGAATTCACCAGATTAATGGTTTTAGTCGTCAACTCCAGTTGGTCTTCATAACGACGACACGCACCACAGATCAAGAAATGCAGTTTCAATTTGACCCAACGCAATCCTCTGACCGGCTGGTCCATATTTTCTGAAAGTTGTTCAGCAACTTCTCGGCACGAAGGCAACATTAGCACTCCCCCGTTTTTTGAAAATGGTCAATCACTTGTAATACTCGGTCTCTGCCGCGGTGTAAAAGTACCCTCAAATTAGACGGGCTGACTTCAAGAATGTTACAAATTTCATCCATGGACAAGCCACCGGAATCTCGCAACTGCATAGCCACTTTCTGGTTTTCAGGTAATTTATCGAGATTTTTCTGAATACAGGTTTTCAGCTCTTTGGCAACCAGCAAATCCTCCGGGGTATCACCATGCCACTGCGAGCTAGGGTCGACCCAGTGTGAGCGCTCATCAAAACGTGGATCTGTCGCCCAGGTATCTTGCATGGCTTCTAAGGAAACAGAGCGCGCTTCTTTTCGTCGCCTTGTCTTCGCTTCATTGGCCACAATTCGCATCAACCAGCTTTTTAAAGACGACCGTCCTTCAAATTTAGGCAAGGCGCGCAGCGCGGAAATCCAGGCTTCCTGAATCACTTCATCAGCGATCGAGGGGCCGGCAATCGATTGGGCGACCGAATACATTAAGGCATAGTATTGCGTGAAAATCGTTTCAAAAGTAGTTTCGTCACCGGCCAGAAGTTTCTCGATGATCAACTTTTCTGATTTAGACAAACGGTAACTCCAGCAAAGTTATTCAGTGCTCAGCAGGAAATAAAAAGGTGCGGCGAGCCGCACACTTTTTAACGTAAACTTCCCTTTTCCGAAAAATGAAAAAAGTCAATTTACTAGGACAGATCAGGTCAGAAGACCTTCCCAACAAGGATACCAGACTGGTTGACTCGTTCAAGTATTTCGTTGATTTAATCAATTGATTTAATTTGCCATTTTTCCCCAAAACCAGCCGAGCTTTCTGACAAAATATATTGATCGTCGGGGGTAAATCGCACCGCATAAACGATCGCACCACTTGGCTTGCCCTGGTCTCGCGTGCGAGCACGCCAATGTTTAAGCCGCTCTCCTGAAGCCACCGACCACAAACTAATATCTCGTCCCGGTGCGCCAGTCACCAGGTACTGACCGTCGTTGGAAAAATTGGCTGCGCTTATGACATATTCGCGACGTTTTAACGCTAGCGTTGACATTTCAACACCCGATCGTAAATCCCATATAAAGGCATTACCCAGGGTGCCAGAAGTAAACGCCTGAGTGCCGCTGGGGTCCAGTTTTAGTTTGGTCACGCGGGTTTTATGTTCAAATAGATGGCGCGGCTGACCGGTTTTGCTATGCCATAAAATGGCGCGGTAATCGTTGCCGCCGGTAAACGCCCACACCCCGTTTGCCGACAAGTCAACGCTGGCGATGGCTTCGTTACGGTGGCCGGTAAACTCCAGTCGCCGGCCGGTATTCATATCAATATGAATGGCCCGCCCGTCACCTAACCCGAGTAATACATAGCGCCCTTTATCGGAAATTGCGACAGCACGAATATCGGCCGGCGCTTGCCAATAGCCGTATGAAAATCCTGAAGCTGTATTCCAGATGATAAAGGTACGGTCATCTGCCGTAATCGCGCGCGAACCATCAGGTGAAATATTCACCGCCGTAATCGCCGCCTGCGGGTCATCATTGTGGCGCCATTGAAATTTCAGCTGGTTCTTCTCCAGGTCCCACAAGGCGGCACCAAAATTGACCGAAGATACCAGCGCATAACGGCCATCATGTGAAATGGCGGCGTCCAGGACACCCACCGCTGCGTGCGGCCATGCGGCAACCGCTTTTTCTTGCGGCTGGCACCCGCTCAGCATGCTCAAACCGATAATTGTTATCAGGCTGCCTAGTAAAACTCGTCGAATCATTGTTTTTCCCTAACCCCGACATTCGGGTAAAGACTTCTTTTTTTTTCAGTAAAAGTATAGACTGCGAATCTATTTTGGGGAATCTTCTCTATTTTTATAATCTCAAGAGGTATAAACGTGAAAAACACAATCGTAGCGCTTTCGCTCGGATTATTGCTTGCAGCATGCCAGCAAGGCACAGAAACCGATTCAAAAACGGCTAAACAAGAAGAAGCAAAATCAGCCGACAATAAAACACTCATAGCCGATAAAGACAAGATGGCTTATGCGTTAGGCGCGGATATGGGTAATAGCGTTAACCGAATCAATGACGAATACAAAGCCGTGGCTATGGACGTCGAAGTGGTAAAACAAGGCTTTATTGACGCCCTCACCAATCAGAGCGCAATGAATGATGAAGAACGCCTCCAGCAAATGCAGATTTTCCAACAGAAGCTTCGCTTTGCTCAACAACAAATCATGGAACAAGCGCGCGCCGAGAAAGTCGCAGAAAATGCCACCTATCTGGCGAACTTAGAAGCCGAGGGTTTTAGCAAGACAGAATCGGGGCTCTTTTTCAAAGAAATTGAAGCGGCCAAAGAAGGCGCAGCCAAGCCAACTGAAACCGACACAGTGAAAGTTCACTACACAGGAACACTGACCGATGGAAACCAATTTGATAGCTCTGTCGAGCGAGGACCGTTTGAGTTTTCGCTTAAAGGCGGCGTTATACAAGGTTGGTTAGAAGGCGTTAAGCTTATGGGTGTTGGCAGCAAGTATCAGTTTGTTATTCCACCAGAGCTCGGCTACGGTGACCGTGGTAACGCGCGAATTCCAGCCAGCTCGATTCTTGTGTTTGACATTGAGCTTCTTGAAATTGTAACTCCTGAAAGCACGAAATAACGTGATAAACTCAAAGCCCCGACAGGGGCTTTTTTAATCGGAGGCCAAAATGACGACGCACCAATTTCGATCATTTGACGAATTCTGGCCATTCTACCTGGGTGAACATCGTGAACCTGGCTGTCGGGTCCTTCACTATCTCGGGACAATTGCTGCTAACCTGCTGTTATTGTATTTCATCTGGCAACAACTCTGGGGCTGGATTCCCGTCGCGTTGGTCGTCGGTTATGGGCCCGCCTGGATTGGTCATTTCTTCATCGAAAAAAACCGCCCCGCCACCTTCCAGCACCCCTGGTGGTCTTTTATCGGCGACTACAAGATGTTGTATTTAGCGCTAACAGGAAAACTAGCAGCCGAGCTTGCGACGTTATCGCCGCACACTGAATCTTCCTAATGTTTCGCAGTAAGGGGCGATTGGCTCGTCAGTTTAGCAGGCTGACTGGCCTGCACCACTTGCTCGACATACTCCCTTTTTATCGGTGATTGCTCAATAAATACGGATTTGCGGCGCGGTTTAACCTGACTATAAACCAGCCCTCCCAATACCAGCGCCACAGCGCCCAGCTGCCAATTGGTTAACTGCTCATCGAGTAACGTCCAGCCAAAAAATAAAGTCGCCAGCGGCAGTAAATTCATCCACATTCCGACCTGGCTGGCCGGCATCGCTTTTAAAGACGCGTTATAAAGAATAAACGCCAATACGTTCACGCCCCACGCTAGAAATAGAATCGAAAAAATGGCCTCTGGTGACACATTGGCCGGGATACCAGAATTAAAGAGCAGCGCCAGCGGCATAAAGAAAATACAACCGAAAATAGCCTGCAAGCTGGTCAGAAAAACCGGTGAATAACGCTGGCTTAGTTTTCTTGCCAATATACTGTAGGCGGTAGCAAAACCGATCGCGATAAACTCAAGGAAATTTCCCAGCATATGATTCTCACCGGCTGTTGAGTCTTCGCCGGTTAAGGACAGTAAAATGGCCCCCGCGACGGCACAAAGCCCGCCGATTATCATGCGGTGGTTGATGGTTTCTTTGAGGAAATAAAAAGCCGCTAATGTCACCATAAACGGATGTAAAGCGGTAATCATGCCTGCCTCTGAGGCGCTGGTTAGCGTCAGCGCCATGCCTTCAAAGACAAAATAGAGACAAGGTTCACAAAGAATCAGCCCCAGTAACAACCAGCCATCACCCGGTTGAAATTGATCTTTTTCGCGACGAACCCTGGGTAGGAAAAAAACTAACACGGCGACCGCCAGTAGCATGCGCAGAAAAATAGTCGGAAACGCGCCGAGTTCTGACACGGCCACTTTCATGGCAATAAACGAAGCTGCCCAGATAATCACAGCCGTTATGATTTGTCCGATGGCCCATTTTTGTTCACGATTGGTCATACCCTACGCTCCCACTTGATAGTATTTGAGACGCGGGAGTCTACAGGGATAGGTTGCAACGACAATCGAAATAAATTACTCATTCGCATTAGTTTTTATTATGCGAATCGCGCCCAAAATCGGACGCACTTATTTGGTGCGTAAAGATTTCATTTTGCACCAAATTGTAGCTGAAATTTCCCCTTATGCGACTATAATGGCGAGAGGTTGCACAGTTTTGGGGATTATTAAACTTGGCACCATGATTGCAGTGTGCATGCCAATCAATTTACATTCATTTATTGCTTTTCGCTATATAACATTTTGAGGAACTCAACATGGCTAAAAAAGACGTCTTTGAGATGATCAAAGAAAACGACATTTCATTTGTCGATCTACGATTCACTGATACCAAAGGTAAAGAACAGCACGTGACCTTGCCGGCACACTGTATCGACGAAGATTTTATGGAAGAAGGAAAAATGTTCGATGGTTCTTCAATTTCGGGTTGGAAAGGGATCAATGAATCGGACATGGTATTAATGCCTGACGCTGACACAGCCGTACTTGACCCTTTTTGCGAAGACGCCACCTTAAACTTACGCTGCGATATTTTAGAACCCGCGACCATGCAAGGGTATGACCGTGACCCGCGCTCTGTCGCTAAGCGTGCTGAAGCCTATTTGAAATCAACGGGCATTGCCGACACGGCTTTCTTTGGCCCAGAGCCAGAGTTTTTCCTGTTTGACGACGTTCGATTCAGCATCGATATGAAAGGTGCTTCTTACCGCATCGACTCTAATGAAGCGGCCTGGAACTCAGAGCGTCGTTACGACGACGGTAACATGGGTCACCGTCCTCGCGTGAAAGGTGGATATTTCCCCGTACCACCTGTTGATTCTTCACAAGATATCCGTTCACAAATGTGTCTGGTTCTGGAAGAAATGGGTATCAAAACTGAAGCCCATCACCATGAAGTAGCCACCGCTAACCAAAACGAAATTGCGACCAAATTCAACACTTTGGTTAACAAAGCTGACGAAACGCAAATTTTGAAATACGTTGTTCACAACGTTGCCCACGCCTACGGCAAAACAGCCACCTTCATGCCTAAACCAGTCGTTGGCGACAACGGCAGCGGCATGCACGTTCACCAATCATTAGCAAAAGATGGCAAAAACATTTTTGCGGGTAACAAATACGGTGGTTTATCAGAAGAAGCGCTTTACTATATTGGCGGAATTATCAAGCACGCAAAAGCGATCAATGCGTTAACTAACCCTTCGACTAATTCCTACAAGCGTCTGGTTCCAGGATTTGAAGCACCTGTCATGCTGGCTTATTCGGCGAAAAATCGTTCTGCTTCAATTCGTATTCCGCATGTACCGAGCGAAAAAGCACGTCGTATCGAAGTTCGTTTCCCAGACCCGATGGCGAATCCTTACCTGGCCTTCACCGCCATGTTAATGGCGGGTATTGACGGTATCCAGAATAAGATCCACCCTGGCGACGCGATGGACAAAGATCTGTACGACCTGCCAGCAGAAGAAGCGGCCGAGATTCCACAAGTTTCGGGTTCTCTGGAAGAAGCCTTAAACGAGCTGGATAAAAATCGCGCTTTCTTAACCGCGGGCGGCGTATTTAGCGACGAGTACATTGACTCCTTTATCGCGCTAAAACGTGAGGAAGTCACCTATGTCAATATGACGACTCACCCAGCTGAATTCGATATGTACTACAGCCTGTAAGCGCCAAAACTTGTAAGACTCTTCGTCTTGCTAAAAAAACCCGACCAAGGTGTCGGGTTTTTTTATGCCTGAAATGCTTGGCGTGATTTGTAACGGTTGTGAATTATCGATATAGTTTTTGCTACGTCTATCTAACGGATATCTCCGATGACAAAGTCTGAAGTCTTGAAACTCCTGGCTGACAATCAAAATGAACGCGGTATCAAACACTGGCAAACGATGGGCGACGCAACTCAGGGGCTCACCAGCTATGGCATTGGCTTGACTCAACTGCGTAAACTGGCGAAGAAAATCGGTCGCAACCACCAGCTTGCGTTACAACTTTGGGCATCGGATTGCTACGACGCCAAAGTGATCGGTTTATTAATTGATGAACCCAAAAAAATGACCCGAGAACAGGTCGAGGCGCAGGTCGAACAATTACACGCCGGCATGCTCTCGCACGTCTTTAGTTCGTGCGATGCCACGCTGCCAAAAGCCCCTTTTGCCTTTGAAGTTACCAACGACTGGTTAGCCAGCAAAGACGAAGCCAGACGCCGCAGTGCTTATGGATTAGTCTATGAACTCAGTAAAAACAAACGGCTAAAAGCGTTGACGGATGCCTTTTTTCTCGATTGCATTAAGCGGATCGATCGCACTATCGACAGCGAAGAAAACTGGGTTCGGCTGGCGCAGGGTGGCGCGCTAATGGGAATGGGTAAACGCAATAAAATGCTCAATCAGGCCGCCATTAAAGTCGCACAACGGGTCGGCCCGATCATCTATCAAGATGGCGATCGAAAGTGCGAACCATTGGACGTGATGAAACACCTTACCAGCGAGTATTTGCAGAAAAAGCTGGCATAAAACAAACTCCAACAGTGAGACTGGCGCTTGGAATATTTTAATTTTCAATTCACCGCTACAGGCGAAGTCGCATGCAGTCAGTTCTTCGCTTTGGCGTTGAAAAAAATTAACGCTGAATTGTGCAACCTTCGCCGTTCAGCACAGGTTAATTGGCAATAGGTCAAGATTTTGGTAAGTTAACTAAAACAACGCTCAGAGATGGTAGCTATGTTAAAGAATTTTTTGCTTTTAATCAGCAGCTTAGCGCTTGCCGGTGTGGTTTACGCCGGTGAAAAAAAGAAGCTTTACAAATGGGTCGATGAGCGGGGCAATGTCCATTATTCTGACGAGCCTCACCCTGGCGCTGAGGAAATTAAAATCCAGGAAGTGCCTACGATTAAAATGGAAACTCCCAAAGTCCCGAAATTGATACTGCCGGGTGGGAGTGGCGCAAGAAGCGAAGACAAAAATAGTCGCATTGTGTACCAGACCGTATTATTAACCGAACCCTCGAACGACGGTGTGGTGAGAAATAATGCGGGTATTGTTACCTTAAGCGCCAGAATTGAGCCGGCGCTTGCGCCATCGCATAGCCTACGTTATTTCCTTGACGGCCGACCAGTCGGCAAAGATCCAAAAGCCTTATCGGTCACCGTAGAAAACGTGGATTATGGCGAACATTCCGCCAGCGTGGTGGTACTCAACAAACAGGGAAAACAGATTCAGTCGAGTGAGAGCAATCATTTTACCCTGCTGCATATGATCAATCCCAAGCTCCGTCAAAACCGCAACAACAATTAAAATATTGCCCCAAAGTGGCGTATATTCAGCTGCAATTAATCTCATAACGAGTTGAAAAATAAGCTTTTTTTTGATTTTTGTTGAGATATCTCGCTAATCTGTTAAGTCAGTCTCAAAACGACTAAAGCGAATCCCCTAAGATAGGTGTTATTCCAGTTGGTTTGCGAGCAAATTGCTCGAACTTGATTTTTTCAACCCCTGATTTGCCCGCGCATTTGGCGGGCATTTTTTTGTCACAGGTTCGGTCAGAACAAACTAGTCGAGGCCGAGTTTCTTTTCCAGATAATGAATGTTAGTCCCACCTTTCTGGAAGTTTTCATCCGCCATAATGCGACGCTGTAATTCAATATTGGTTTTAATCCCGTCAATAATGACTTCATCAAGCGCCATTTGCATTCGCGCCATAGCCACTTCACGCGTTTCCCCGTATGTGATCAGCTTTCCAATCATTGAATCATAATAGGGCGGCACTTTGTAACCTGAATAGATATGTGAATCCCAACGAACGCCCGGACCACCCGGCGCGTGATAGCGCGTAATAGTGCCTGGTGAAGGAATAAATGTGTTGGGATCTTCTGCATTGATTCGACATTCAATCGAATGACCGCGCAACTTGATATCTTCCTGTTTGAATGACAAAGGCTGTCCTTCTGCGACGCGTAACTGCTCCTTAATAATGTCCACACCAGAAACCATTTCAGACACCGGATGCTCGACCTGTACGCGCGTGTTCATTTCGATGAAGTAAAACTCGCCCTTTTCGTAGAGGAACTCAAAAGTCCCTGCACCACGATAGCCAATTTCTTTACACGCCTGGACACAACGCTCTCCAATAAAGCGACGTTTCTCTTCTGTGATACCGGGTGCCGGTGCTTCTTCGACGACTTTCTGATGACGACGTTGCATCGAACAATCTCGCTCACCCAGGTAGATAGCGTTACCATGTTTATCGGCCATCACCTGAATCTCGACATGGCGAGGGGTTTCAAGGAATTTTTCCATGTACACCATATCATTATTAAACGCCGCTTTGGCTTCGGCTTTGGTCATCGCGATGGATTCAATCAGTTCATCTTCACTGCGAACGACTCGCATCCCGCGACCACCGCCTCCACCTGAGGCTTTAATAATCACCGGGTAGGCAATACGCTTGGCGATCGCCAGATTTTCCTTATCATCGTCGCCTAATGGACCATCAGATCCCGGCACACAGGGCACGCCTGCACGCTTCATAGCGGCAATCGCAGACACTTTATCGCCCATCAATCGAATGCTGTCGGCTGTCGGGCCAATAAAAGTAAAACCACTGCGTTCCACCTGTTCTGCAAAGTCGGCATTTTCGGCCAAAAAACCATAACCGGGATGAACCGCAACAGCGTCGGTCACCTCTGCCGCTGCAATAATAGCAGGAATGTTTAAGTAGCTTTCCAGCGGGGAAGCAGGGCCGATGCAAACCGACTCATCGGCCAGTTTGACATGCATCAAATTTTCATCGGCGGTCGAGTGGACTGCCACGGTTTTAATTCCCAACTCACGGCATGCGCGCAGTATTCTTAGCGCAATTTCTCCGCGGTTGGCGATAACAACTTTATCAAGCATCTTACTTTCCAGATAATTTGATTAATTCAAAGGGCTGTCTCGATCAGCCCAGCCTTTCAGTAACTTTGAAAGACGCTATTCGATAATGAACAGTGGCTCGTCAAATTCTACTGGCTCACCGTCTTCGATTAAGATGGCTTTAATTGTGCCCGAAGCATCCGCTTCAATCTGGTTCATCATTTTCATCGCTTCGACGATACATAACGTATCGCCAACTTTGACCTGATCACCCACTTCAGCAAATGGCTTAGCGCCGGGCGACGATGAACGGTAGAAGGTTCCCACCATCGGCGACTTAACTTGATGGCCAGAGACTTCTGGCGCAGCAGGACTCGCTGGCGCTGCCGCATCATTGGCCATCGCCGGCGCGGCGGCGGGAGCGGCGGCTGGCGCTGCAGCGTAAGTAACCGGTGCGGCTGCGACTGGCGCTGTAGCACGGGAAATACGTACAGACTCCTCGCCTTCTTTAATTTCGATTTCAGCAACACCTGACTCTTCGAGTAATTCGATTAATTTTTTTACTTTTCGAATATCCATAATGACTACACCTTGAACAATTTAAAATTCTAAAAACGGTAATACTTAACTGATTTTATGGGCGGTTGGATTCCGCCAGTTTTTCTACAACAATTTCACACGCCATTAGATAACTCTTTACCCCGAAGCCAGCGATAACGCCTTCTGCCAGATCGGTAAAATACGAATGTTTTCTAAATGGTTCTCGCGTATGAGGGTTTGATAAATGAATTTCAATAAACGGAATACCCACAGCTGCCAGCGCATCCCGAATGGCGACACTGGTATGGGTAAAGGCGGCCGGATTGATCACAATATAGTCGACCTGACCGGCTGCTGCCTGAATTTTCTCAACAATTTCATGCTCGGCATTGGACTGGAAAAATTCCCCTTTCAGTCCCGCCTGCTGGAGACGAGTCAGCACCATTGATTCGATTTCTGCCAAAGTGGTCGCACCGTAAATTTCCGGTTCGCGGCTGCCGAGCAGATTCAAATTGGGGCCATTAAGCACTAAAACTGTCATATAGATTATTACAGGATTGTAAAACCAAAGTTTATTGGCGCTAAAATACGCTAAATTCGTCTAACTGGCAAGAAATGAAGTATCATTCAAAATAAATCGCATTTTGATGATATTTTCCAATTAAGATGCACAGCGTTGCAAGATCGCGAATTTTAAAGGCAGGTTATCCAATTTTACCCGCTTTTATCGTTTTTTATTTTCTAGGTTTCAACAACAATCCGATATTTGTCAAAAATTTTCGCGAAAGGGTCGTACCAGTTGCGCCAATTAAAACGCATCGGCGGGCCTGGCGGCTCATTAATTGGCGGCGACAAGACGTGGAAACTTTTTACCTACCAGGTTTCTCACCATCAGTAAGGCCAAAGCTACCGCGGCGATCTGATGGCCGATTGCATCACTCATTTCATGGCTGTGGGCGGCGACATTTTTAACTTCAAACCCAAATTGACTAATCGCCCAGTTGGTAGCGTACCCTAGCAAAATGCTCGCACTTAAAATGCTGACCAAATAGGCAACCAGCACGGATTTTCCCATCTCCTGGCGAATCATTCCCATCGTTGACAGGTTAGTCGCGGGGCCGGCTAACATAAATACCAGCACTGCGCCTGGGCTAACGCCAACGGCTAAAAATCCGGCGGCGATAGGTGTCGATGCCGTGGCACAGATATACATGGGAATGCCGATGAGTGCCATGACTAACATGGCAGCAAAGCCATCGCCCCACTGCGTCAGAAAGTCACTTGGCACCCATGTTTTGATCGCTGCCGCCAAAGCCAGGCCTATTAACAGCCAACGGGTGATATCTTCTAAAAGCTTGCCCGAAGCAAAAGATAATGAATTAAGGATGCGTTGCGAAAAGCTGATCTGTTCCGGTGTCGAAGGTCTAGCTTCACAACAGGTTTTGGTTTCCACCACTGGCGCTTTACTCGCACAACAAGCAGCACTATCGTTAGATTCTTGCGCCAATTGGGTCTCCTTGGCGTCCGACTGGGTAATCAATTTCACCATTAATCCGGCATAAATTGCGCTTAAAATCGCCGAAATTGGGCGAACAATCGCGATAAATGGTCCTAATAAGGCATACGATACAGAAATGGAATCAACGCCGGTTTCTGGCGTTGCGACTAAAAATGAGACGCTGGCCGATTTGGACGCGCCGGCTCGTCTTAGTCCGATAGCGGCCGGTATCACACCGCAGGAGCATAAAGGTAAGGGCGCGCCAATAAATGCGGCCTTAATAATCGCGCCAATGGTATTTTTGCCCATATGGCGTTTAAGTAAATCGAGCGGTACCAACCACTTCATTAATCCCGCGATTAATAACCCTAATAACAACCAGGGTGCAGATTCGGTAAACAGGTCGATAAAATTAACGAAAAGATCAAACATGGGGTTATCGGGTCTCTGATTTAAAATAATTGGGATCTTCCAGGGAGTGCAAAATGGAACACTCGGTGGCTTTTTCCGGACCGCCACAGCAGGCGGCGTGCAAATTTTCGAGGGCCACTTTGATTTTCTCAAGATCGCGGATTTTAGCTTCAACTTCAGCGATTTTATCGCCAGTATAGCGTTTCACTTCTTCGCATGTATGTTCGTCCTTGTGTAATTGAAGACCAAGCAAATGATTGATTTCCTTCAGAGAAAAGCCCACCTTTTTGGCATGAAGCACAAAATATAGCCGTTGGGCGTCCTGCTCGTTATAGAGCCGATAACCCGACTCGGATCGCCTGGCGGCCTGAATGAGCCCCTGGGATTCATAAAAGCGCAACGCTTCAACGCTAATTCCCGTTTTTTTGGCGAGCTCTCCGATTTTGAAATGTTCTGGCGCGGTAGCGGTTTGCATGATGGACAATCCAACGATAGTAAACAGTCTCAATAAAGCCATTATAAACCCTATAGTTTACTATAGGGTCAAGACTTTTACCGCAATTCCGAATATCGACAAGATCGTTAAGCGATGAGCGGATTTCCTTTGCGGTGATGCCATTTTCCATTAAGGTAATGCTCACCACTCCAAACGAACTAATATGAAATATGAACGGCGAAACCAGTCTTAATCAACTATTGGCCAGCATGTCACCAGTCATTTTGGCCGAAGAGTATGTTTTTTGTAGTCTCGCCAATCGTGAATACGGTGCGTTGGCAGAGGCCAAACCGATTGCGTCTTTTCAGGAAAAAGAAGGCCTGACCCTGGTAGTCACCAAACAAGCTGCCGATCAGTTGTCGCTCAGTTATCAGGGAACTTTTGCCTGTATATCTTTAACGGTTCATTCAAGTCTGGAGGCCGTTGGACTAACTGCCGCGATTGCAAATGCCTTGCAGGCCCACAATATCAGCGCGAATGTTATAGCCGCCTATTACCACGACCATGTATTTGTGCCTACTCGAGATGCCAAACGGGCTATGGCCGCGCTCAATGAACTCACCGCAAAGTAACCATCATTGGTTCGATTCGATAAACCCCTGCCACAGCATGATCAGCTGCAAATAATCTGACTCATTCGCCACTTCACCGCCGCTTAACGTCAAATTATCCAAAAGCAACGCTTCGTCATTTTCACTGGCCGCCAACTCGTGGGTTGCTAGCGCACTGACGAGTCCTTCGACCATTTTCTGCTGGTGCAACCGCTCGATTTTAATCTCCGTTGCTAACATAGCGTCTCGCGCTGACTGAATTTGCTCGGGATACGGTGCCTGCCACTGTTGCTCTAAATCCAGCCGCGTCGAGCGAATGTTATTTACCCAGGATTTCGTCCGCTTAGCCGCAGCGCGCACGCGTTTGACAATTGCTGGCGTTAACCTGGCGCGATAAAAATGGCTTGTCCACAATCCAAATAGCAGTTCGTTGACATTCCTTTGTTGACTTTTCTGCAACTCAAGCAAGTACTCACTTACCATGGGTGACTCATAGAAAGCGGTCGATAATTGCCAAAAGTTATCTACTTCAGATTCAGCGAAGCTTGTATCACTGTCAGTCATCGGGTCTCCAGGATTGTCATGTCCTACAAGATTAGTTGTTTAAGTAATCGATTGCCATGTTAGCGAGGGTAGATACTCCCAATTTCATACCTGACTCATCGATATAAAAGTCCGGCGTATGATGGGCCGCAGCTTCTTCTGCTGGCACATCCAATGGTTTACCGCCGAGAAAGAAATAGAACCCGGGTACTTGTTGCGCAAAAAAGGAAAAGTCTTCTGCGCCGGTAATCGCATCGATCAAGATGACATTATTTTCGCCCGCAGTGCGATGCACGGTTGGCAACATTTGATCGACTAATTTGGGGGAATTATAAGTCACCGGATATTGCACCGACATGGGAATATCGACCTCGACCGTCGCCCCCATACTATCCGCCACACCATTTGCAATCTGTCGGATCTTAGCATGAATTTGAGTCCGCATTTCGCTATCCAAAGCGCGGATAGTACCTATCATTTCGACTTCTTCTGGAATAATATTCGAACGCACACCGCCATGGATGCTACCAATTGTGACTACCGCCGCCTGTTTAGTGAGTTTAAGCTGGCGCGATACGATCGTTTGCAAACTGTTAATAATCTGACTGGAAACCACAATCGGATCTATACCATTCCAAGGCGCGGAGCCGTGCGTTTGCTGTCCTTTTACTCGAATACGAAAATCATCGACGCTCGCCATGATCCCACCCGGCCGATAGCTAATGACGCCAACGGGGGTTTGAGACGAGATATGCAACCCAAAAATGGCGTCAACATCGGGTGACTTTAAAACCCCCTGTTTAATCATTAATTCAGCTCCACCTTCTTCACCTTCTGGTGCACCTTCTTCGGCAGGCTGAAAAATAAATTTAATGGTGCCAGCGATTTGTGATTTTTTCTGGGCGAGCACTTCGGCCACTCCCATCAAAATGGCGACGTGGGTATCATGACCACAAGCATGCATCACACCTACGGTTTGTCCCGCAAACTCTGAAGTGACTTTAGAAGCAAAAGGCAGCTTGACTCTTTCGGTGACCGGCAACGCGTCCATGTCGGCACGCAGCGCGACGACTTTGCCGGGCAAATCGCCTTTTAGCACACCGACCACACCCGTATGGGCAACCCCGGTCTGTACTTCCAGGCCCAGATCGCGCAGATGCTGCTCAATCAGTTTGGCAGTTTTAAATTCGCGGTTGGAAAGTTCTGGGTTTTGGTGAATATGGCGACGCCAGTCGATGACTTTATGTTCGACTTTGTTGATCAAAGGCTGAAGGGCATATTTGTCATGTTCGTTTTGCGCAATCGCCGAAACCGAACAAATGCCAGTAAGGATGATCCCCGTTAAAATCCTGTAAAAACGCTGCTTCATTTTTTTAGTCCTGCACATCTATTTCAACACAGGATACTGTTTTCAATCAGGTGGCTCAAGCGGTAAACTGTGCGGCTAACACGCGGATATAAATTGAGCCGATAAATTTTTGCAGTAAGGACACAAACGATGACCATTACCATTTCTCATCCGGTCGTTGCAACGACGCAAAGACTAAAATTGCGCCCGTTAGAAGTCGCAGATGCCAATGCGCTTTATAAATATCGCAACCAACCGGAAGTGATGCAATTTCAAGGATGGACACCGGAAAGTCCAGAAGAAGTTGCTGACTATGCACGAGCCATGGCCAGCCGGCCAGTAGCTGCAGAAGGCGAATGGTACCAGGTTGTTCTCGAAGTCTTACCGGGCAACTCCAATGAAAAAATAGTGATCGGCGATGTCGCTTTTTGCATTGACCCGGAAACCAGCCAACAGGCCGAACTGGGCATTGCCCTTGACACCCAATATCAAAAACACGGGTATGCGCAAGAAGCGATCAAAGCGCTGGTTAGTTATTTATTCGAGCAACATCAGCTTCATCGCATTCATGTATCGATTGACCCGGCGAATCGAGCTTCCAGTAACCTATTTGAGCGTGTCGGATTTCGATTTGAAGGGCATCTCAAAAAAGCTGTGTGGTTTAAGGGTCAATGGACAGATGATGTTGTCATGGCATTGCTTAATGAAGAGTGGCAACAGGAGCGTTAACATCAAATAAGAAAATCTGAATTTAACGTCTAATCGAGACGCGCGAATTGCGCGTCGTTCTCCAATGTCTGGTTATGCATCATGGCTCCTCGACTTCGGTAATATGATCCGTAGAAGTAAGTAACTCCGATAACACTTTCGAAACTTCCTGCTTTGCGGGCTCTGCATCAATTTTACCGAAAAGCTTCTTAAAGAAAGGTACATCAGCTTCTACAAAGCAATGCCAAACAATATTATCGTCATTAGGCTCGAGTATATTTCCTTCACTATCCATTTCATCGACATTTCCACAACCGATCCAAATAGGGCAAGGATCATTTTTGCAATCAATTCTCCACCCCCAATCATCAGGGAAAACTTCGGATTCATATCCTTTGTGATTTAGAGAGTTCGAAATCCAATTGGCCACGCTTTTTCCGTATCGCATTGGGTTAGTTTCTTCATCCTCGCCTTTTATTATTTTTAGTTCGGAAGATTTAAACCAAAATAGATTATCCATTCGTATCCCTTAAAGTACCTAACGCAAAGTTCTTCTGAGAGGAATATTTTTCTCCGAATCTGAAGCAACGTATTGTTATGTGTGCTTTATTATTTTGCTTTAGTGTATTTCCTAACACTGCGCGCCCATGCATCAACAACGTAAACAGCTCCATCCATCCCCAGAGCGATGTCATGACCAAGGTTTTTCTGATCTGACTCATCTTCAGCGCTAAAGCTATCAAGTACGTTACCATCCATATCAAGTACGACGACCCTCGAACGCGTATTATCAGGCTGATCTCCACCATCAATAATAAATATCTTTTCATCATTTGATACAGCAACGCCATACGGTCGACCAACTTTCTCTGCTTTCAATTCTGAAATATATGTGCCTCTATTGTTAAAAATCTGTACTCTCGAATTTCCCCTGTCGGCTACGTAAATACGATTATTGCTTGCGGAAATTCCATGAGGAAGGTCAAATTCTCCAGATTTATCACCAGGACTTCCCCACTGCATTTGAAAAGTTCCTGAAGAATCGAATTTAATTACGCGCGTATTATCGTAGCCATCACTTACGTACACACTTCCATCTTCTAGAATGCTGAGATCAGAAGGTAATGCAAAGTGAGTTTTATCCTTTCCTAGAACACCAGCTTCTCCAATGCTTAAGATTAATTCGCCATCATGCGAGAACTTATGAATTTGTTGTGAACCAACGTCTGTAATCCAAACATTGTTTTCTTTATCTACTGAAAGTCCGTGCGGCATGATAAAAAGACCTCCCCCCCAGCTATTTTTAATCTCTCCCGTAGCACCGTCAAGCATGAGTACTGTATCATCACTAATTCTCTCAATTGGAAAGGGCTCAACCCATTCACGACTTGCTCGGTGGAAAATAAAAACATGATTATGAGAGTCGACAGCGACTCCCGTCGCTTGTCCCATGGAAATGTTTTTTGGAATATCAGGCCAATTAGAGACAACCGAATAAGAGCTATTCGAATCTGCAATTACAGAATTTGTGAGCATAGATATGAATAAAGCTATAAGACAATAATATTTGGAAAACAAATGACTACTCCTTTATCACATAACGCCAAGCACAGAATTCAGCACGTCTTTTGTGCTGTTCTTTCTGCTGCGTATTGTTATACATTGATAGGCGCCTGTGTTGAAGAAAGATGCCGTTGGTTCAATACTAACGAACCAGCAACTGAGTCGTGAATGGCCTGACGGCGGCGATCTCCAGGAATCTTCAATAGAGACCAACCACCCAGAATGATTTTTGTAAAAAATCTTAAATACGCCTTTATCAACGTGATATTTTTATATCCTTCTTCCTCTCGTATCCTAAATCGAAATATGTATTGCCCTAATGTAACAGCTTTACTTGTAAATACTGGTTCATAGAGTAAAAATGTTAAAATTATTAATACATTTGCAGATAAGTTATCTCTAAACCCAAAGTTGTCTGCCACTTGAATAGTTCCCCAAATAATAAACACAACTACTGCTAAATCGGTTAGCGTTGCTAGATATCTGCGAAAAATATTTGGATACATTGTCAATCCTTCAATAAAGTGTATAACGTTTTGCACACCGGCAAATAATGAACGCCAGTGAGTTATTTGTCCAAAGCCCGGAACGGGCTGGGTGATGCAACTTGTTACTTGTGAAGCCGCACCATTCCTGAGTATCTCTCAATTAGTTTTAGTAGCGAAGGCTCTTGAACTGACCGTAATGCACTAACTCTTTGAGAAAGTTCATAGTTTTGGGCCTTAGGCCTGTCAACGTACTCCAATCCCGGCATATTTAGGATGCTTTTCAATACTGCATCTGAAAGTGCTAATTGCTCCGTAACCTCTAGAAACTGTAAGGGATCAATTCGAATGGACCGAGCTATTAGAGCAGTAAGATCTTCTCGTAAACCGCCATCACTCAATAGCATCAGTCTAATTGCTAATCGGAGGGAGTTTTCACTTCCACTATTTACTTGGTTTTGAAGAATTAGTAAGTCTGGAGCCCAGTAACCATAGTTCTCAGGAATCGCTCCTTCCGAGTATTCGATAACCTCTACTACTTCCGCATTCAAATCATTTGGCAATGCTAAATACTCTTCCCACAAAGTTTCTGAAAGAGCATTGCTAGATGTAAAAATTAACAGAATCAGTATTTTCTTCATTCTTCCAAGTAACGCCCTAAGCAGGCGAATGTAGTTTTGTTTCGCTTGCCTTTACTTGTTATACCTTTCTTATTAATAAGATTCAGCATCTTCCGCAAGCCTGATTTCTAGTAGCTCTAGACTCTCATATTTTTTAGTCTTCGGCCAAGGGGATTCTTCAATTTTACCCGACCATGTTAGATGCACAACAAAATAATTATTTTCGGATGAAAGCAAAATGTCGTCACAGTCTTCACGTTTGGCAATCACAGAAAGGATTTTATTTGAAAGTATGTGGTCAGAACCAACTTCCGTTGCGAGTTCCTTTTCGAGGGCTAATTTATGGCCTTCCGGATACTCTGAAATATCTGACCATGGTTCCTTGTACACAAAAACTCCTTTTAGGTATAACGCTTTGCTTTTTGGACTGAGTGAAACGAAGTTCCAAAACAGTAACTGGTTACATGCCTACGCCCAACCGTTAACATATAACTTCTCGAACAATCCTTTTTCCGAATTGTATATTACTTCAAAATAGCATGACCCACCGTCATCGACATAAATAAAAGCTTTGTTAAGGTCATCTGTCTCTTCCACAGAACACATCGCATTTATTTTGATCTTACCTTTACTGATCACTTGATATTGATACGTATAATCTGCTCGAGGTTCGAATTTTCTACTTGAGTTTTTAGCGATGTAATTCCAAAGTTTATTTTCGATCGACGCCTCTTTTAAGTCAATTTCAGCCACGCCGCCATCTACCGCATACCATTCTCCCGCGTTCGCTAAGAATGGAAAGAGAATGAACAATAAAACTAATTTCGATTTCTTCATATTTTACTCATGTAACTAGTTACTATACCCGCGTTGGCTGCATAGGTAATTTTCGGTTGCTTTATTAAACATTCAATTATGATTATTTTCAATTATTTATGTTAGATATCTAGAAAATAGGTGACACTAAAAATGAAATTAAGCGATATAGACACAAATTACAAAATAGAAAATACGCTGACACTCGGACTATAGCCAATCTCTTACAAACTCAAGCGCCAAAGCATGCCGCTTATTCAAGACAAATACCGTTGAATCATGGCCGATGAAACACAATAATCAATTCACAAACTTTTCAAGAAAGGAAATATGGCTATCCCTTGCGTTGATATTTTCGAATGAGAAACACCCGGCTTTTATCAAGGCACTAACCAGCGTTTAAGACGAGCGTTTCTCTACGGCGAAGATGAGTAACCAGTCGGTCGTTTGACCATCATCAAGCATGCTTAGAAAAATCTATGCAGGCTCAAGGCGCCGTCAACTACTTAATCGTAACGCCGACAGGGCGAAGTTGATATAAAGTAATGTCACCCTCAATACTGGATGCATCAAAATCTTCGCCAGAATCTTCAGCCATATGACTCAAATAAGCGATGGCTTTTTCTCGCGTCATTTCCATAGTCTCTAATTTGCCAGTCGCAAAGGCAGTTTTATCTTTAGCGCTGACGGGAAAAACCATTTCTCCATCTTTAACCTTAATTCGTAGTCGCTTGTCGCCACTGGCGAGCATCATCCAGCACCCTTTATTTTCACACACCGACACAATTTTACCTTTAACGGTCACTTCAGATTTGAGATATTTAACGGGCTCATTTAACAAGGTCTCAATGGCGACCAGTTTTTCCATATTTGCGCCCAGGCCAAAATGCTCTTCCTTGGCTATCAATGGTGTCGAAAGCAAACATAAAACGCACAATTGAATTAGTTTTTTCATTCCTTTTTTCCTTAGGTGTTAGTTAAATTCATGTCATAGATGGTTGAGTGAGAAGCAACGTTAACCTTTTTTTGCGCGATTGAAAAGAAGGAAGGTTCAAAATTATTTAGCCCTATTCATTCTCGACCGCACCAATCAAAACTTGTGGATTCTAGAGCGCCAAAACTCTAGCCCAGGGACTTTTTAAACTAGAGGATCTCGATTTCAACGAAATATATACCTCTTGATTTTCACCCTTATTTTAATTGAATCGATTTCGATGCGATTTTCGCCCCAGTCTACCCAGCTAAACATCAACTTGCCTGTCATTTTCGCCGACCGGGTAAACCCGTAATCCCAAATCATACCGCGCGAATAAAGTCTGCTTTATCTGCTCAAAGGCTGCGTCTTGCGCATCATAATAAATTGTGATTTTGAGGTTCGCACAAAAATCTCGAAGGCTCGGCGCCGCGGTTACCAGACCTTCGTCATTTAGCTGACTCAGAATTGACCATGTGAGTCTGACTTGTTCCTTCGCTTTGTCTGACAACTTCTCGAGCTTACTTTCGGTAATTTTTTCAAACTTTGATACCACCCGGTTTAACATGGTGCGATTAAAATCGACCTGCAATGACTCAACCAGCGCTAAACACATATCTGCGACTTCATTATTAAAGCCCTGATAATGTGTTAAGTGGTCAGTTAAAGTCTTCGCTAATCCCACTATCGGATTGGTATATTCTTGTGCATTGTTCCAGATAACAGCATAAACAAGTGCTCGTAAAATCTGACAGTTCGCTCGCACATCAAGCGCTTGTGCCGACTGCGGCATGAAATCATCAGCAAATTCAAGCCGAAGTTTCGCGCTGATTTGAGCGTCAATGATCTGTGCCTGCTTAAAGTGAATACTTGCTTTTTCTGCCGCCGATTTTAACGAGTGACGATATGAAATAAGGACATTTTCATGGATATCTATTTCCTGTCCAATGAGCGCGCTGAGTAAGCGACATTCAATGTCGTCGAACTTGGCAATGAGTTTTTTACCCTCAACAGAAAACGGCGCATCACCGCTAGCAAAGGTTTGCCCACTCACAAAGTGACAGTTTTTGGGGTCGTAAAATCGAGACGTTAATACATTTAAAAGTGCTTTGGCGCAGTAAGTCAGCTCACCATGATAAAAAACGCGATCAGCGATGAGTAAATATTCCGCCACCACCGCGTTAACATAACTTTCGAATACGAATTGCTCATCAATTTGGGTATACAGGCCACCCTGAATCGCATCAAATAAATGACTACGAATAAATTCAATTGTCGATTGCGCCAGCTGATCTCTTAAGACAGTTGGTGCTGTCATAGGCTGATGCGAAATTTTATGGAGTTGTATTTTCAGACGCGTTAATTCAAGCCAGAGCGAGTGTTCTGGATCGGTCAAATTAAAAATCATAGATTATTCGTTTTTAGCTTTGGCGCGTTGGCAGCAAACTTGATCGCGACCACGCTCTTTCGCACGATAAAGCGCTCTATCGGCGCGAGCAAAAACCGCTTTGGGTGTGTCGCTGTTTTCAAACTCCGATATACCAAAACTCATGGCCGTTGTAATGGTACTAGCGTCATGTTTTACCGATAAGGCTTTAATTCCTTTTCGAATTTTATTCATTGCTTTTGTTGCATCGACCAGCGTCGTTTCTGGCAGTAAAATGACAAATTCTTCGCCACCATATCGGGCGACAAAATCCGACTCTCTTAACGCCGACTGAAGCGCGTTGGCAACCGCCTTAAGCACTTCATCACCTGCCGCATGACCATAGGTATCATTAATCTGTTTAAACAGATCGATATCTCCAACCACCAGGCTTAATGGACTGCGATAGCGACGCCAGCGGTTATATTCAAGCGTCAGCCGTTCATTGTAGGAATATCGATTGGGTAAATGCGTTAGTGGATCGGTTTGCGCTCTGACACGTTGCGCGGCGAGTTCATCGCGCAGTCGAGATGATTCATCGTGGGTCGCACGCAGTTGTTCGTGCAAGGTTTCTATATCGCGATTTAATTTCTGCTGATTTTTCTGCTGTTGCGCACGAAAATAATTAACCGCGTCGATAATGCTATCCATCTTTTGATACAGTTCGACTTTCACTTCGCCTAATGAGGCAGACTTCTCGACACTCGCTTTGATGTCAGTGACGCTGCCTTGCAATTTATCATCAAGCCGTTTGGTATCTTCAGATACTTGCTTACTGAATGCCATGGTTTGATTGACAAAACCATTGACGCGATCGATACGTTTACTCAGCGACTTTAAAAAGTTTTCGAGTTGCTGGTGTTCGTGGGTCGAGATCTCGACAAACGCGCCGGTGATTAATTCGAGAATAGCCACCAGTTCATCGACGCTAGAAAGCACCACAACTTTTTCCGTTAGCTGGAGTGCGACTTCACTGTAGTTTTCCATCGCAGAAAGTTGGTCGATCAGCTGCTGGAGGGAATCACGCAGTTCACTAGGTACTTCAGCTTTTTTAGCTTCAGCTTTGGCAGCTTGGGCTGGCGTATCTGTCGGAGCGGCCTCGCCATTACTGCGACTCAAAAACCGCGAGAAAAAACCGCCTGGTGATGCACTTTTGTTTTCTTTGTTATCACCGGACTCGGTTAGCGATTGACGGTGCAGATAATCAAAGATGATATCGACCATCGAGCGCGCAATTTTTACCGCTGACTCTTCCTCAGACGGTCCTTTTACTGATTTCAGTTTTTTCTTTAATGGTTTCGGTAGGCGGTTATCATTGATTAGCTGGCTAAAATCATCGGTGATACCTGCCACTTCGATTTTATCCGCCGATTTTTTATCTTCGAAAGTCAGAAGAATCTTGCTGATGTCTTCTACACTTTGTTTGATTGCTTCGACATCAGCGTCACTCTTGAGTATATCGCGCAACGACTTGAGATTAGTATCTAGTTCCTTAGACAAACCCATACCGACAAAACTCACACGCGAAATACACCGCTTGAGCTCGGCTTGATTATCTTTAAGGCCCTGAATATCGATGTCTGTCATATAATTGCTAGAAGTTTTTGTCGCTGACTATCTCGGTTCGCCGAAAGATCCCATTTTTAGTTTTTTGTTTAATTGATATATTTTGCCGGAATCGACTTAATACTTTTTAACGACTCCGGAATTTCAATTTCCATTGCAATAGGCAAATGGTCTGACACTCCAAGATCCATAACCTGGCAATCAATAATGTTTAAATTACTGCTCACCCAGATCTGATCAAAATGATGTTTTGGCTTCCAGCGAGGAAACGTGGGATGACTACTGTTTCCAACCTTAATATCGAGACCATGCTTGGCAAATTCTTCAGCCGCTTTGGCTTGCGAGCAGTTCATATCCCCCATAATAACGAAATATGGATAATTGACCAATAATTCACACAGATAGTTCAACTGCTTCCGCCTCGCCTTGGGGCTGAGCGCGAGGTGAACGGATAATACCAGCAGCTGATCTTCCCCATGGCCAAACGTTGCTTGCAGCGCGCCTCGACCTTTGATCCGTCCTGGTAGCTGATGATGGACAATGTGCGTCACCGGGTGCTTGGCGAGCAATCCATTAGAATGAGCGGCAAATTTTCCGATATAACGATTTTGCTGGTGATGCCAATGCGGAAAACCGCCTTTTTGCGCCAGATAGGCTACCTGATTGATAAAATGCGTGCGCAAACTGCCCGCATCGACTTCTTGCAATGCAACAATATCGTAATCGGAAAGCCAGTGGGCAATTTCCGTTAAATTTGCCTGACGCCGTGAGTCGGGCAGTATATGGCGCCAACTTTGGGTCACATAGTCACGGTAACTATGGCTGCCAATACCCACCTGAACATTATAACTGAGCAGTCTCAAGCGATTTTCCAATTGTGGTCGCCGGACCATGGGAATCTCAGTATGTAGGCTAGAATGAATCATGTTCTCCGCGGCGGTATGGACTCGTTAATGAGCTGATTGGTTTAACAGGTAGTCAACGATTTCAATCATCCGCGTTACGTTTTTAGCAGAATTAGCGTCGACTCGATACGTTTCTCTAATAATAATAGTCGGTACTTGAGAAATCGAAAAAGAATCTGCCCGTTTTCGATAATTTTTTTCAGCTTGCCAAATTTGTGGCTCATCGATAAAGGGAAGTTCATCGACTTCCAATTGCGCGCGAAACCAGGCCTTGCTCGATTCAAAGTCTCTAAACACGCTGCAATCTTGGATACAGCTGGCATAAATATCCTGAGGTGTCGGCAGGCTAAGCTGGGGACTTAATTGCTCCATCATAGGTTGCAGATAGGCTTGTTCCCGCCAGCTCAAGCGAGCGACTAGTGGCGTACGCACCATCGTAATTTGCGGGTTGCTTTGCAAATAGTCGCTCAAGGCGTTTTCTACCTGCAAGCAAGGCTGGCAACCGTACCAATAATAAAATTCAATATCGGCCACCGCGGCGAGCTGATCCAGTTCGCTCCCGATATCCAGCGACTTATTGACGACTTTAAAATAGTCCTGATTTTCGACAAAGCGGGGCGCATCTTGCTCGGCGTGAACCATAGCGCCCAGCAGCAAGCTAACACCGGCAATTAAACCGGTCATTCCCTGAAAAACAGACAAATTCACACAGATACCTAACTTCATGATTACTTTTTGGACAAGATTATACGCGGATGGACGAGTGAATAAAGGCACCAAAATGCAAAAAAGCGACTAATAAGTCGCTTTTTTATGGAATTATTCGCAATTTGTGAAACTTAGTGCAAACCCACCAGATAATAAGACAAGGCTTCAATTTGCTCATCGCTCATTTTGGCGACGATATCGCGCATCACATTGTTCGCATCATTCTTACGTTCACCGCTTCTAAAGGCCATTAACTGTGCTTTGGTGTATTCTGGATGCTGCCCACCGAGCGACGGAAATCCAGCTGCCGACATGCCATTGCCTTGCGCACCATGACAAGCCATACACGCCGGAATGTCACGGTCAGAATCACCCGCGCGGTAGAGTCGTTGACCCAGTTCAATGTATTGATCTGGGACCGCAGCGTGCTGAATTTTCTGGCTTTCGTAGAAGGCCGCAATATTCGCCATATCTTCATCGCTAAGCATACTCGCCATTGGCGCCATAATGGCGTTGTCACGCTCACCAGATTTGAATTCTTTCAACTGTTTTACAATATACTTAGCGCTTTGACCGGCAAGCTTTGGATTGACAGCAAGAGGGCTATTGCCATCTACACCATGACAGGCCGCGCATTGTGCTGATTTTTCTTTCCCCTTGGCGGCGTCTCCCGCCGAAACGTTACCCGCAAATGCAATGGCAAGTAACAAGCCGATTGTTCTCTTCATTCTTATACCTTTACTCAACGTGAGGTGATCGTTAATTGACCAATAACACCTGCAAACTTGATTATTCGCTTTTTGTCTTGCGAGTTTGGAGTCGCAAAACATATACTTAGGGGCTATTGCGTCAGAATGCGTGAATTATAGGCAAAGCCAATTAAAAAAGCCACAGCTCATGAATAATAGCCAAAACAATCCTTTTCGAGCCGCCCGATATTTGATGGGAGCCGCTAAACTCGATCAACTACCGCCTGATGAAGGGGTAGAAGTGGCGTTGGCGGGTCGTTCCAATGCTGGTAAATCAACCGCCTTGAACGCCATTACCGATCAGAAAAACCTGGCCAAAACCAGTAAGACGCCGGGGCGTACCCAGTTGATCAACCTTTTTCGTCTGGACGATGACAGCCGCCTGACCGATTTACCGGGTTATGGATTTGCCAAAGTGTCCAAAGACGTCAAAGAAAAATGGCAAGTCACCTTAAGTAAATACCTTCAGGAACGACTCTGTTTGCAAGCCCTGGTCGTCTTTATGGATATTCGCCACCCTTTAAAAGAAACCGATAAACAAATCATCACCTGGGCGGTGTCTGCCGATATTCCGGTACATGTGGTGTTAAGTAAAGCGGATAAACTTAAATCGGGCGCGCGCAAAGCCGCTTTATTGTCCGCCAATAAACACCTCGACCGTATTTCAGAGCAAATCACAACCCAGGTATTTTCTGCGACGCATAAAATTGGGCTGGACGAGCTGATTGAAAAACTTAAAACCTGGTATGGGTTTGTTGATGAAGAGAAGATGTTGGCGGAATTAAATAAAGATCAAGGTGAAGTCGAGTAGCGTTGGTTGGTATTTGAATTTTTTTTAATATTTTAAAAGGCGTTTCGCAGCGCTGCGCTTTCCTGCGAGTTACTTTTGGCCTAAGCGCCAAAAGAACCACTAATTTGCCGGGAGCAAATTAGAACAGCTTTAGCTTGCCCGAAGGGTGGAGGGCAGGACGCCCGGAATAAAAACGCTTTACGCTGAAAATAACTAATTCGTTTTTTGTTGTTAGATTAATAAGCCTGTTCGGTCGTCTCGTGTGGAAAGTGAGTCAGCGGAAGGGCAGAGCTCGCTATCGCTTATTTACAAGGATGTAATGTATGCAGAAAATGCAGGAGCAATTTTCTGTCATCAGCTGCCCTTGTCTATCCGCTGCCTTATGAGTTTCACCAGCTCGTTATAGCCGCTAGGCCGGTCAACCTCTGAAAACGACTATAGCTGCACCATTTACGTTTTAACACTATTTCGTAGATAGGTCCTACTCAAGGGTGGGGCATAAAGACACATCAGTGGCCGGCAATTTATCAATTCTAAGTTTTAGGGCCAGGTCAATTAGCTGGCCCAGCGGCCTGGAGCGTCGGGCTCTTTTGCCTATATTTACATGGATGTAATGTATGCAGTTTTTGCAGGAGCAAAAAACTGTCTTTTGCAGCTCTTGGCAAAAGTAGGTCGCAGGAAAGCGAAGCGCTGCGAAACAGTTCTAAAATTAAAAACTTCAAACCATCAACTCAACAACACCCCAACACCAAAAATTCAATAACAACCATATTAATGTGCCTGCTCCCAATTATCCCCCACGCCAACATCGACCACCAAAGGCACACTAATCTCGACCGCTTTAGCCATCAACTCATTGATTTTGGCGCTATATTCGTCGAGTTTATCTTCAGCCACTTCAAATACCAGTTCATCATGAACCTGCATTACCATAAAGCAATCTGGCTTTTCTTCATCTAACCATTTTTGCACTTCAATCATGGCAATTTTGATAATGTCGGCAGCGCTGCCTTGCATCGGCGCGTTAATGGCGGTGCGCTCGGCTGCCTGGCGCAACATGCCGTTGGAAGCGTTGATTTGCGGCAAGTAAAGTCGCCGGCCAAAAAGCGTTTCTACATAACCCAGTTCTTTCGCTTTCTGTTTGGTGGATTCCATGTAATGACTGACGCCAGGGTAGCGCGCAAAATAGGTGTCGATATAGTGGGCCGCTTCATCGTTGGTAATTTGCAATTGCTTGGCGAGGCCAAAACGCGACATACCATAAATCAATCCAAAATTGACGGCTTTAGCATGACGCCGTTGATCGCTAGTAACCTGATCGATTTCGACATCAAAAACTTCAGCCGCCGTGGCGCTATGGACGTCGAGATTTTCATTGAATGATGACAATAAATTTTCATCTTGTGATAAGTGCGCCATGATACGAAGTTCAATTTGCGAGTAATCTGCAGCAACAATTTTATAACCATCTGGGGCAATAAAAGCTTCGCGAATTCGTCGACCTTCCTCGGTTTTAACCGGAATATTTTGCAGATTAGGATCACTCGACGATAATCGCCCGGTAGCCGCCACTGCCTGATGATAAGACGTATGTACACGACCCGTTCTTGGTTGCATCATCAGCGGTAATTTATCCGTATAGGTCGATTTCAATTTTGTCAGGCCCCGATACTCCATAATGACTTTAGGTAGCGGGTAATCGAGTGCCAGTTGTACCAATACTTCTTCCGCAGTTGACGGTTGCTTCTTCGGCGTTTTCTTTAACACCGGCAGTCCTTGTTTTTCAAACAGGATTTCTTGTAATTGCTTCGGCGACCCGAGATTAAATGGTTGTCCCGCTAGCTCATGCGCTTTTTGTTCCAGCTCGATAATTCGTTTACCAAACTCGTTGCTCATCTGGCGCAAGAAATCACCGTCGATTAACACGCCCCGTTGTTCCATGCGCGACAGTACATTGACTAACGGCATTTCAATTTCAGTAAAAATATTTTTCGGGCCTTCAGCTTGCTCGAGTTCCGACCAGATTGCTTGATGCAGTTGCAGCGTGACGTCGGCATCTTCGGCCGCATATTTACTGGCAATATCTAAATCAATCTGATCGAAAGTTACCTGCTTTTTACCCTTACCCGCGATGTCTTCATAGTGAATACATTCATGGTTTAAATATTTTTGCGCCAGGGTATCCATGTCATGGCGATTGGCAACGCTATTGAGGGTATAGGATTCGAGCATGGTGTCGTATCGGACCCCTTTTAGATCAATTCCGGCGGCGGCTAGTATGCTTTGATCATATTTAATATTCTGACCAACCTTGCCCACAGCGTCATCTTCCAACACCGGCTTAAGCTTGTCTAATACTGTCTCTAATGCCAGTTGTTCTGGCGCACCAGGATAGTTGTGGATCAATGGCAAATAGGCCGCCTGGCCATTTTCGACCGCAAAAGAAATACCAACCAAATCTGCTGCGATAATATTTAGACCGGTCGTTTCGGTATCAATCGCAAATAGGTCGCATTTTTTCAGGCGCGCGACCCAATCATCCAGCTGCGCTTCGGTTAAGATGGTTTCATAGCCGCTGGTGTCGATATCACTATTAATTGCAGCAGAATTATTCGGCGCGGATTCATCGTCACCGCTGGTTTGATTCGGCTCGACCACTTGCGGTAATACCGCATTACCAGCTTTAACATCTTTCAGCCAGGTTCGAAATTCAAATTCACTATAGAGTTTTTCTAGCGCTTCGGTATCAGCTTCGTTTAAATTCATTTGCTCAAACGTGATCGGCAGATCGACGTCCAGCTTGATAGTGGCGAGCTCGTAGGACAAACGCGCGTCGGCCTCATAGGTTTGCATTTTCTCGCCTAACTTTTTTGCGCCGCGAATTGGCAGGTCGGCAATTTTGTCAATATTCTGATAGATCTCATCAATGCCGCCTATTCCTTGAATAAGACCCAAAGCCGTTTTTTCTCCCACGCCTGCAACTCCAGGAATATTGTCTGACTTATCACCCATCAGCGCGAGAAAATCGATGATTAGCGCGGGTTCGATGCCAAATTTGTCAATCACACCCTGCACATTCAAAAACTGATTGGTCATGGTATTAATCAGACTGATATGTTCATTGACCAGCTGCGCCATATCTTTATCGCCTGTCGAAATGATGGTTTCTCTACCCGCTTCGGTCGCTTGTCTCGCAATAGTGCCGATAACATCGTCGGCTTCGACCCCTTCAATCGAGATCAAGGGAAATCCCAAGGCGCGGACAATCTGGTGTAAGGGTTCTATTTGACTACGCAGATCGTCAGGCATCGGCGGCCGGTTGGCTTTATAGGCCTCGTAAAGATCGTTTCGAAAAGTTTTGCCTTTCGCGTCAAACACCACCACCATCTGCTCCGGCTGATATTGTTTGTATAAACTCTTCAACATATTTACCACACCATAAATCGCACCGGTGGGCTGGCCTTTCGAGGTTGTAAAGTTCATCGTGTGATACGCTCTAAAGAGATAAGACGAGCCATCGACCAGAATAAGGGGGGTTTTGTTTTCCATGAATAATCAGATCTTTATGTTGTTAGGGTTGGCGTTCGCCATAATAGCGTAACTTGATTAACGAGTCTTGAACTTGTCACACGAAATATTTGACCCAAAGCCAAGCAATGGTTAAGGTGGATTTCGCCTGGAAATGGGCAGGCAATTTTAACTTAGATTAACCGGCTTGCCGAATCAATTTGAACGAATACGATTAGCATTTAAAGTTAATAATATTTCTAAGAAATTCCCTTAACTAATTAAATAATAAGGATAAATTAGCTTCTCACATCCTGTGGATAAAAAGGTGCATAAAAAAATGCCCCCTAGCCTCCAGAATCGGATTTATTTTTTGAACATCCCATTTTTGCGATAGCCAGATTCAATAAAAACAATAGCTTACGTTATTTTTGTAGCTTTTTTCGCATTTTGGGAAAACTTGTGGATAAGCCAAAACCTGGTGTGAATAACCTTTAAATCTCTTTGACAGAATAAAAATAATTCAAAATGACATTTCAATTAAAAAAATTAGCCAAACCTTTCGAAAGAGCTTCGGTTTTTACCGGTCAGGCGATTAGTTGGCTAACCGTAATCATGGTCCTTGTGTTGGCGCTCAATGTTTTGTCCAGCTGGCTGTTCAATGTGAGTGCCATTTTGCTCACCGAGTCAGTGACCTGGATGCACAGCGCTAACTTCCTGTTGGCGGCCGCCTATACGCTCAATCGCAACGAACACGTCAGAGTCGATATTTTCTACGCCAAGATGTCAGCCCGCAGCCAGGCGATCGTGGATCTGGTGGGTAGCCTTTTATTATTGCTCCCCACATGCCTGTTTATTCTTTGGTCCAGCTGGTCATTTGTTGCGCTTAGTTGGCGCCTTGGCGAATCGTCGGCAGAAGCGGGTGGTATGCCGGCTTTATTTATTCTCAAAGGATTTTTGCTCGTCATGCCGCTGTTATTAATCCTCGAAGTGATCAACCAGGTGTTGAGCAAGGTCGAGTTCCTCAGCAGCCACAAATCGGCAAATCACAGCGGAGGGTCCTACTAATGGAATGGATCCCGCTCATCATGTTTGTCACGGTTTGTCTGGTGCTGTTGGCCGGTTACCCGGTGGCTTTTTCGCTCGCTGGAACGGCACTCATATTTGCCGGACTCGGTGTGATGACCGGAGAGCTTCACCCGGCGATACTAAAATCCGCTTTTAGCCGTTTGTTTGGTTTAATGCAAAACCAGACATTAATCGCGGTACCGTTATTTGTATTTATGGGCGTTATGCTGGAAAAAGCCAAAATTGCCGAACGTCTTCTGACTGGCATGGCGAGTCTGTTTGCAGGTGCGCCGGGCGGGCTGGCCATATCTGTCGTCATTGTTGGCGCCTTGCTCGCGGCAAGTACTGGCATTGTCGGCGCTACGGTGGTCACCATGGGGCTCTTGTCGTTACCCGTCATGTTAAAGTCTGGCTACTCCGCCAGGTTATCAACTGGCGTTATTTGCGCTTCAGGTACACTCGGCCAGATTATTCCCCCTTCTATCGTGCTGGTATTGTTAGGCGATGTTATTGCGAGTGCCAATCGCGATGCCGGCGCCGGCGGTACGCCCGTATCGGTTGGCGACTTATTTGCCGGGGCTCTGATACCGGGCATGATCCTGGTGCTTTTGTATGTGATTTATATTTTTATTTACGCCAAGGTAAAACCAGACCAGGCGCCAGCCACGGATAATGCACAATCTAAAATTGCGTTCCGTTGGGACTCACTACTCCTTCCCCTTATTTTGATATTACTGGTACTCGGTTCCATTTTAGGTGGCGTAGCGACCCCGAGCGAAGCGGCAGCGCTGGGGGCTGTGGGCGCAATTATTCTAGCGATTTATTATCGCGAGTTTTCGTTTTCTCGCTTAAAAGAAGTCGCCCGCTCAACCACCAAGACTTCCAGCATGGTCTTTATGATTCTGATTGGCGCGTCCATATTCTCGCTGGTATTTCGTGCGTTTGAGGGTGACGATGCGGTGCAATCTATTTTAACCGGACTGCCCGGTGGTGTATTCACTGCCATGCTGATAGTGATGTTGGCGATGTTTTTGTTGGGTTTCATTCTCGATTTTATCGAGATCGTTTTTGTCGTCGTACCGCTGACTGCGCCAGCCTTATTGGCCATGGGAGTTGACCCGATCTGGCTGGGAATTATGATCGCGGTGAATCTGCAAACCTCTTTTCTTACCCCGCCGTTTGGCTTTGCACTTTTTTATTTACGCGGCGTCGCCCCCGATTCGGTCCGCACCAGTCAGATTTATCGCGGCGTTTTGCCATTTATCGCCATTCAGGTATTAGTCTTGATTTTAATGGCTGTATGGCCGCAAATCGTCACCTGGCTGCCAGGCGTTATTTACGGCTAGAGTGAGCCTTTTTTTAATGCTTGTCGGTCAAGAGAATTATCAAGCGTCTATTAGGAGGCTATTGGGTGGACGCCCATATTGGGTGGACGCCCACACGGCGTCCACCCTTTGAAGCTCGATTTAGGCATTACAAACTTTGACTGATGGTTTTCCAGGCGTTGGCTTTGGTTTTAAAGTCGAGGTAAGAGGCGTAAATTCTTTTCGACAACTCATCCGCCTGCCCTTGTTCTTCGACCAACTTTTCCGAAATCGCCTCGAGATGATCAAGTACTTCTTGCGGCAACCGCTTCACTTGCACGCCATGTTCTTCCACCAAAATTTTAAGCGCTTCATTGTTGCGCTCGGTAAACTCGGCGAGCATATCGGCGTTGGCGGCAAGACAGGCGCCTTTGACGATCTCTTGCAAGTCTTCGGGCAATTGGGCCATCGCATCTTTGTTAATTAGCGTTTCTAATGTCGTACCAGGCTCTTGCCAGCCGGGATAATAATAATACTTAGCCGCTTTATAAAATCCAAAAGCCAAATCATTATAGGGACCGACAAACTCAGCCGCGTCAATTCTACCCATTTCCAGTGCAGAAAAAATTTCACCGCCGGCAATCAATTCAGGATTGCCACCTGCCCGCTTCAGCACTTCACCACCGAGACCCGGGATCCGCATTTTCAAACCTTTCAGATCGTCAATACCATTAATTTCCTTGTTAAACCAACCGGCCATTTGTACATCGGTATTGCCGCCCGGCATAGGGAGCAGATTAAATGGCGCGTAAAGTTCCTGCCATAATTCCAGACCTCCGCCTTTGAGTAACCAGCCATTCATTTCTTGTGCGTTTAAGCCAAAGGGCACTGAACTGAAGAACGAAGCAGCCGGTAGTTTTCCTTTCCAATAATAAGCAGCCCCATGCCCCATTTGTACCGTGCCGGACGAAACTGCGTCAAATACTTGAAGCGCTGGGACCAGCTCACCCGCGCCAAAGACTTTCACTTTTAGTCGTCCATTACTGAGTTTGCCGATAAGTTCTGCTAAGTGCTCGGCACCTGTTCCGAGTCCTTGGAACCCTGGCGGCCAGGTGGTCACCATATTCCACTCAATGGTTTCTTGAGGAGCAGTTGCTCCGCCTTCTAGCGGGGCACAATCTTGTTGTTGTCCGCAAGCCGTGACGACAGTTGCCGCGCCAGCTGCGGCGATAAAATTTCTTCTTTTCATTGTTTCAATCGGTCCCTTAGTTTATTAGTCAGCCCCAGTCTCTTTTTTAACGAGACGGCACATAAAAAAGCCCTCGTATAGAGGGCTTTTGAAATACATACTCAGAGGTGATTACTTAAGATGTTTTCCGCCATCCCAACCGCCTTGAGCTAATACGCGTTTGCCCATAGCCGCTGGTGATTCTTCCAGGTCCGTTGCCATGGAATCATTCCAGCGGTTTAAAAAGCCATATAAACAGACCGCGCCCAAAATTTCAACGATCTGGTTTTCACTCCAGTGCGTTCGCATTTGTTCAAACAATTCTGGGGTAACCGCATTCGGCACCGAACCGGCAGCCAGGGCAAAGTCCAGAGCGACTCTTTCGGCTTCATTGTACAAATCACTTGTTTTATACTCCCAGATCGCGTCGATTTTATCTTGCGAAATTCCGTGGATGTTAGCTGCTATCAAGGAATGGGCTTCACAATACTGGCAACCCGCCGCACGGCTACAAAAATGAGCGATTAATCGCATAAAACCCAGATCAACCTCGCCTTGCGGGGACATCACCGCCTTGGTCAATACGCCAAAAGCTTTCACCATTTCGGGTTTACGCTGCATAGTCAGCAGACTATTGGGTACAAAACCAAGAATTTTCTCAAAAATAGCGAAATCGTCGGCTAATTCTGGACTGGTAGATTTATCGAGGGGTTGCATATGGGCCATATTGGGCTCCTTTTAGTAAAATTTTGTTTTATTGCATATGCAACATAATAAAATATTCAGTTTAATTTGCAAGCAATAATCTCAATTGTGTATCGTCATAAATAAAATGGAAGTTAAATCAAATGTAGGACCAAATAGAATGAATCGCAAAATTCTGATAATTGTCGCCGTTAGTTTTTCCACTCTAATATTGATAGCTACAATTAAATATTTCGTATCCAAAAATTTTTTGATTCCTGAGCAACGAGTAAAAACCGTCGCATTAACAAGTAAGCCAACACAAAAACTTGTACCTCCTACCTTCATTCAGGAGGACTCATTTACTATTTCCCAAACCCAAACTAGCGCGACTCACTACCAACAAGGGGTCGCATCTTTTGAAAATGCTACCAAGGGAATTTTATATTACTTTTCTAGAATAATGATCGACAACTCAGAAATGCACTCGCACTTGCAATCAGAACAATTGCTTGAACTTTTTGTTGCAGCGCTTTCGCAGCTGGAAGTCCCAAAATCACACTTTTACCTCGACATAGCGAAAGTCGAGTGCGAGACCCACAAATTTCTGTACTCCTCTCATTCATATCCTCTTCAATTCGACTCTGAAGAAAGCACCTCACAAGAAGATGAAGAGTTTTATCACGGAATTCGTAATGCTGAGGAGCAATTCGGGTTAGAAAAAAATGCTGAATGCAACCAAATTGAGGATATGTTCAAAAATAATAAGCAGCAAATATCCGCGACTTTTAACGATATTTACGGCTATTCGTCAATGGAGGAATTTCAATCAGCTTTATCCGACTCTAATAATTTAATAGACGAAATTGAGCGAATTACCTCTATTAAATTACAACCTGACTACAAAATTTTTATCCAAAATGCGAATAATCTCTCAAGCAAGGATTTAAAAGTAAAACAAAAAGCTGCACACATGATCGCTGACTATTCCCTCTTTGAACCGCACAATTACCTATATGGAAATGCGTGTAATAGTTCCAAAGATTGCACGGAATTACTTGGTCGCGATAAATTTGAAGAGTATGCCGAGAACGGTGCGTTTTTGGGAACAAATGGTACTATCGACCTGTATCTGTCTTTGATAGATGAGAAAGGAAACAAAACGGCCAAAACCGGCTGGAATATATACTATAAAAAATTGAATAGATTAGGATGTAATTTAAGTACAAATATTGATACATTAGACCGACTTCTCAATAAGAAAATTCAAGAGAGCTTATCTAAGATGACTGCTACAGAAAAAAACCAAGCGTTAACTTTCTCAAAAGAGCTTGAAGAAAAGTATATTCAAAAGGCGAGAGAGTTAATCAGATGCTAACAGTCACCAAACTGGCCAAAAAGTTTGAAATCTCCCGAACCACCATCCTTTATTACGAAAAGGAAGGCTTACTCGAACCTGCATCACGTTCTGATAACGGCTACCGCTGGTACGGCGACAGGGAAATTGCGCGACTGGAGAGTATAATCAATTATCGCTCATTCGGGATCCCGATTATCGAGATAAAATCATTGCTCGAAAAATCAGAAAATACGCTTCATGAAAAAATACTAAAAAAACAATTTAACCATTTAGAAGCAGAAATTCAGAATCTCCGTAAACAACAGCTCGCCATCGTTAATTTCCTCGAAGCGCCCGATCTCATCGATAATCAAAATATGACAAAAGAAAAATGGACCGAAATTATGCGCAGCTCAGGCATGAACGATGAAGATATGCAAAACTGGCACCGTCAATTTGAAAAATTAGAACCAGAAGCACATCAGGAATTTCTTGAGTCGCTTCAGATTGACGATAATGAAATCAAACAAATCAGACAATGGTCAATGCAATAATATGGCATCGTTTAATCCCAAAGATCCAAATTTCCAGGTAAGAGTCACTGAGAGTTTTAATCGCCAGGCAGTTATGAAAACTATTGGTGCGAGTCTTTTGCGTGTCGAGCCCGGTGAAGTTGAAATTCGTCTCGAATACGGAAAATCATTAACGCAACAACACGGATTTATCCATGCGGGAATTGTCTCGACTGTGCTGGATAGTGCGTGCGGTTATGCAGCTTTTTCATTGATGCCTGACGACGCAGCGGTACTGTCGATTGAATTTAAAACCAATTTATTGGCGCCAGCAAAAGGCGAATACTTTATCGCAAAAGCGAAAGTAATCAAACCGGGTAGAACCATCACTGTCACCAGCGCTGAGCTTTTTGCTTATGAGAAAGGGAATTCCAAGTTAGTCGCAACCATGAGTGGGACCATGATGGCTGTTTTTGGGCGCGAAAACGTTACTCACTGATGTGAGGTTTCAACGGGAAAATCCGGCCGCGCTCCCCACTCGCTCCATGAGCCATCGTAAACCGTCAAATTTTCTAGCCCTATCTCATCGGCAACTAATGCTAATACACTCGCGGTCACCCCAGAGCCACAACTAAAAACTAATCGTTTGTGAGTGTCTGAAACCACTTTACTGAAGGCGGCTTCTAACTCAGGTTTCGATTTAAAAAAACCATCGTCTAGCAGTTCGGTAAACGGCAAACAGAACGAGCCTGGAATATGGCCACCTCTCAGTCCTGATCGCGGTTCCGGTTCTGTACCGGCAAATCGTCCTTGTGAACGAGCATCGATTACTTGCACGGAATTGTCACCGATCGAATTTAAAACCTGCTCAGCTGAATAGACCATTTCACAATCAAAGCTTGCCGCCAAATTGCCTGGTTTACGCGGCGCTGAATAGTCACTTTGGGTCGGCAGTTTTTGCGCCAGCCATTTTGGCAGCCCACCGTCTAAAACGTACACCTTATGGTGGCCAAAAACTTTAAACATCCACCAGGCACGCGGCGATGAAAAAATTCCCATTGCATCATAACAAACGATGATTGAATCCTGATTGATACCGAGCTGCTTTGCCGCTTTTTCAAAATTTTCTGGAGTCGGCAACATATGCGGTAAGTCGGTATTTTGATCACAAATTTCGGTATCAAAATTAAATTTAAGCGCGCCGGTAATTTTAAACGCCGGCGTTTCAATCGCTTCACCATTGGGCATTTTTTTCAGGGTGGCGTCGAGGATCACGACTTGAGGGTTATCGAGGTTTCTTTTGAGCCAATCGATAGATACGATGTTGGAGTTTGGCGGCATCATTTTATTATTACCCTCATCGAGACCTTCTCCCCTTAAGAGAGAAGGAATTGCCAGAAAATTATTTCAACCACCGAGCGATATCTTTCGCATAGTAAGTGAGAATGGCATCCGTTCCAGCGCGTTTAAATCCGACCATGGCTTCGAGTACACATTTCTTTTCATCAATCCAGCCGTTAGCGGAGGCGGCTTTTAGCATCGCATATTCACCGCTGACATGATAAGCCATCACCGGCGCTTTAAAATTTTGTTTTGCGCGATAAATCACGTCCAGATAAGGCATGCCGGGTTTCACCATGACCATATCGGCACCTTCGTTCAGGTCCATGGCAATCTCGTGAAAAGCCTCATCGCCATTTGCCGGGTCCATTTGATAAGTTTTTTTATCGGCTTTGCCAAGATTACCGGACGAACCGACCGCATCACGGAACGGACCATAAAAAGCCGAAGCGTATTTAGCCGAATACGCGAGAATTCTCGTATTAACAAAACCTTCCGCTTCTAACGCTTCTCGAATTGCCCCGATTCGCCCATCCATCATATCCGATGGCGCGACGACATCGGCACCGGCTCTGGCGTGACTGACGGCCTGCCGAACTAACACTTCAGTAGTCACATCATTTAACACGTATCCGTCGTCATCAATGATCCCATCCTGACCATGGCTGGTATAAGGATCTAACGCAATATCGGTGATCACACCTAACTGTGGGAATTTATCCTTAATTGCCGCCACCGTCTGCTGAACCAGACCTTCCGGATTAAAGGCTTCTTCTGCTTGCAGTGATTTTTTGGCGCCATCAATAACCGGAAAAAGCGCTACAGCGGGAATTCCCAGCGCGCAAACTTCTTCAAGTTCAATCAACAAATTATCGAGACTTTTTCGTTCAACACCGGGCATGGATGCGACAGCTTCGATTTTATTTTCACCTTCGAGCACAAATACCGGGTAGATCAAATCATCTGCAGAGATTTTATTTTCGGCCATTAAGCGACGCGAAAAATCATCCGCGCGCATACGACGCGGACGTTTAAAAGGATATTGACCTTGTGTTGAATACTGAGCCATGGTTATTTCCTGTATTGTTATTCAGTTATCCGCATTATGGATTAATTTCGTGGTTAAGATCTTGATCTGACGCCCACTGGAAACGCATAAATCCCCCCCGCCCCCCCCGAATATATCCAGACTATCCAGACTATCCAGACTATCCAGACTATCCAGAATAATCAGACTTTCGGGCGCACCTGCGTCAAGTAAAGGCGACTGATTCCATGAATCTCATTTATTTTTCAGCGAGCCAATCCCGCGATTGTAAGTAATAATCTGTCAGCTTCGCTTCTTCGCTGCCAGGCTCTGGTTGCCAGTTATATTCCCAACCAACATCTGACGGAAGCGACATCAGGATCGATTCGGTTCGACCGCCGGTTTGTAATCCGAATAACGTGCCGCGGTCATACACCAGATTGAATTCGACGTAGCGACCACGACGGATTTTCTGGAATTGTTTTTCTCGGTCTCCGAATGGTGTGTCCTTACGTTTTTCAACAATCGGAACGTATGCTTTAAGATAATGATTACCCACGCTACGGGTAAACTCAAAAGACTTTTCAAATCCGGGTTCATTGAGATCGTCAAAAAATAAACCGCCCACACCTCTGGGCTCGTTACGATGTTTGATGAAGAAATAATCGTCGCACCACTTTTTGTATTCATGATAAGCGGCAATCCCTAGTGGTTCGCAAGCCAGTTTAGACACCTGATGCCAATGGACGCAGTCAGCATCAAAACCATAATACGGAGTGAGATCAAATCCACCGCCAAACCACCACACCGGATCGTGATCGGGTAATTCAGCGATAAAAAAACGCACATTCATATGCGAAGTCGGTACAAAAGGATTATGGGGGTGGATAACCAGCGAAACACCCATCGCCTGAAAACTTCGACCGACTAATTCCGGTCGCACTGCAGTGGCCGAATTCGGCAGTTTATCGCCCATAACATGGGAGAAATTGACGCCGGCTTTTTCAAATACACCGCCGCGATTTAGCACACGCGAGCGTCCGCCTCCGCCTTGTTCTCGTTGCCACTCGTCGGTTATGAATTCCGCGGCGCCATCGACGGCTTCAAGACCGGCGCAAATAGAATCTTGCAAGCCCATCAGGTATTGTTTGACCGCACAAATATCCGTCATCGGTTGATCCTTAATGTTAGTCACTATCTGTCCCTCCCCGAGGCAAAGAGGAGCTTGTTTGTTTTTCCGCCCTCAAAGAGGCCGGCAATCTACCGACTATTCTAGCGCTTAATCCCGAATAACTCGACCCGTCATCAAATCAATAATGCGCGATGGCCTTTCCCCCCCGCATTGCCCGTCAACAATGAGATCCAGATCGGTCACCATATGGTTGCGAACTCCTGCAGTCGATGTGATTTCAGGTTTACCCGCTCGATTACAACTGGTTGAAACCAGCGCTTTGTCGGTAAAGTGACAAATGGCGCGCGCTATCGGGTGTTGAGTCACTCTTACGGCCAAGGCGTCAAATCGCCCGCATAAAAGTGGGGAAACATCGCTTCGTCTTTCGACTAACCAGGTGGTCGCTCGCGATTGTGGTGATTGAATTTGCGTCAACTGGGCTGGGGTAAGCGGCTTAATATACGGGATTGCCTGACTCATATCACTCACCAGAATGATTAGCCCTTTGTGAGCCGGGCGGCTTTTAATCTTGAGAATACGTTGCAGCGCCTGGTCATTGTCTGGGTCGCAGCCCAGACCAAACACCGATTCGGTGGGGTATGCAATCACGCCGCCGGAACTTAACGTTCGGGCGACGCGATCGAGTTGCCAGCGGGTTAACGTCAAAGAGTTAATCCGAGGCAATGAGATTAGCTAAGTGTTTCTTGCAGCGCTGCGTCTTTAGCGATTACAGCTTCTGCGTTAGCTTTACGGTCTTCAGCGACACGCTGAGCAACGGCGTCGTCAGCAACACCTAACATTTGTGCAGCAAGATACGCAGCGTTTTTCGCGCCAGCTTTACCAATAGCCACAGTAGCAACTGGAACACCAGCAGGCATCATAACAGTTGAAAGAAGTGCATCTTGACCTTGCAGAGGACCACCGTCCATTGGTACGCCAATGACAGGGCGAGTCGTCAAACCAGCAACCGCGCCAGCCAGGTGAGCAGCCAGACCCGCCGCACAGATGAAGACTTTACAACCGCGCGATTCAGCGTCAGTCACGTAAGCGTGAGTAGCAGCTGGCGTACGGTGGGCAGAAGTCACTTTAACTTCCGCAGTAATGCCCAGTTCTTTTAATACTTTGTAAGTATTTTCCATTACTGGCCAGTCAGAGTCAGAACCCATTAAAATTGCGACAAATGCATTGCTCATTGTATTACCCGTTTAAAGTAGTGTTACTTAGTAAAAGTAAAGTTGTGGTCAAAATTCAACCAGAAAAAATAAGGGGCGTATTCTAGCAAAATCGGATTTAAAAAGGGAAGCGATTCCGGACATTTGATTGAGAATCACTATTAATTACCCTTAGACAATAGTTAGAACTATCGATTTGCCTGTCTTGCGCGTCATTTATGCCACAAAACCGATGATCAAAAAGCCGATAATACTTATACCGCCCGCCACCAGCGCGTAGGGAATCTGGGTTTTCACGTGTTCCAGGTGGTCACAACCCGCGGCTAACGAAGAAACGATGGTGGTGTCGGAAATCGGGGAGCAGTGATCGCCAAAAACGCCCCCCCCAACCACGGCTGCGACAATGATTTCGACCGGGATCCCACTCGACAAAGCGATGGGCACCCCAATAGGAATCAATATTCCAAAAGTCCCCCAGGAAGTGCCGGTGGTAAATGAAATAATCGACGCGCTGACAAAAATGAGTGCTGGTACGGTCCATAAAGGCAGATTTTCGCTCACCATTTGTGACACAAATTCTCCGGTTCCAAGCGCTTTCATGCTATTTCCCAGCGCCAGCGCAAGCAGCACTGTGGTGACCAGCGGTAATAGATCGGCCATGCCTTCAAAACTCCATTTAACCAGGGTGGTCGCTTTCTGACGATGAGTAGAGAAACGGATCATGACAAAGGCGACCAGGCAGGCCAAAGAAACCGCCCACAACACCGATTGGGAACCCGAGCCTTCAAGAATTTTACCGTTACCGGTGTAACCCATAAAAAAGATAATGCCGACGATCATCGTCAGCAGCGGTACCAGCATAAAACTGACGTGGGTAGCCGCCTGCTTGTCGTGTTCATCCGCTTGAACGGTCACCTGATTTTCTTCTGACTGTTTCATCGGTCCAAACACCCGGCCGCTCCGGACGGTATAAAATACCAATGCCAGGGTCGCCCAGGAGTATATGTTATAGGGGATCGAATAAACCAATGCCTGCACTGGATTGGCAATGTCATAGTCGTCTAACAGGCTGAGCAAAAATGCCCCCCAGGCATTAAACAAGATAATTACGCAAATTGGCGCGCAGGTCGAATCGATAATATACGCCAGCCGGGCACGACTCATTTTGACCTTGTCAAACAGGTCCCGCGATATAAAGCCTGCGGTTAAAATGCTTAAATTGGTCTCAATAAAAATTAAAATACCCAGCACGGTAGGCATCGCTGAAACTTTGCGCTGGCTATTTGCGAGACCTTTTTCCGTGATCCAGGCGACAAAAGCCGCCACCCCACCGGATTTTTTAATCAGGCTGAGCAAGGCCCCAATCAATAGACTGAATATAAGAATTCGAGTATTACCGGCGCTGGCAAATACGCCCACAATTCGATCGAACACCGCCAGAAACCCAAGCGCCGGATGAAATTCGGTCAACAGGATTTCTGCCGTTAAAAGAGCCGCTAGGAGGGAAATAATGACATCTTTTTTCCATACCGCGATCACTATGGCGACCGTTGGCGGTAATAAGGTAAACCAATCCAAGTGACGACTCCCCTGAAGCTTTAGCTGAATTCAATGATTAATTTGACTAAATTTTTAGCCATTAAACCATTAATTCCCCGTCCAGGTCTAACAAAAACGAAGAAATTCAATCGCTTATAAATTGGTCTGAAAATTGCTCTAAATAATTAAATTGAATGATTTACCAACAAATTTATCTCTGACCCAGTCAGTAATTGTTACAGGAGCGTAAAATGATTGAACTCATTATCGGTATTATCATCGGTGCAACCTTCGCCGAATTCTGGCGTCATTTGTATCGCGTGATCAAACGCAAGACGTCCCGCTGGATGGCCGACCACAAATCAAGCGATTAATTTTCCCGCGCTACCAATTTCAAACGGCCTGGATTAAACCCATTTAATCCAGGCCAGCTTGTGCGCTCTGCACAATTTTGCAGCTTATCATCCAACCAGTACAATGGTATATTTAGCCCTTAATAACGATAAATAAAATTCAACAATAACAAGGGATTTGCGATGAAAACCTTTCTAAAAGTTTTTGCCATTATTCTGGTCGTGATCATACTGGTGGGTTTGTTCCTGGATAATAAAATCAATATCACCCGCGAAATAGAAATTCAAGCCAGCCCACAAGAGATTCACCGCTATATCAGCGATCTGAACCAGTGGACCCATTGGAACCCCTGGGTCGAGATGGATCCGACGATAAAAACCACCATTGGAGAAGTGTCCAGCGGCGTTGGTGCCTCACAATCCTGGACAGGTGAAAGCGGATCGGGCGCGCTGACTTTAACGGAATCTTCGGTGGATGGCGGCATTGTGTACAGCATGACTTTTGACGGCGACCCTGCGGTCTATATGGCTGGCATGCGTTACTCGCCAACCAGCAACGGCACCAGGGTAACCTGGTATATGACCGGTGAAATGCAGCCAATCATCATTGGAAACTATTTTTCCTTGATAATGGATTCTCTGGTTGGCCCAAGCTTTGAAACTGGCCTGGCAAACCTCAAGAAAGTGGTCGAAAAATAACCCGATAACGCGACAGGGAAGATAGATTGATGTCGTTTAGCATTCGACGCGCTCAGATTGAAGATGCCGCCGCTATATCGGCGCTGGTTATCCCTTTAACCCGCAAGTTTATCAGCTATGAATTTACACCGGAGGGTGAAAAAATCATGCTGGAGGCGTTAAAAACGCCGGTCATAGCGGAACACTTAGACGCAGATTATGACTATTACCTCGCCTTTGACGACAGTCTCAATCCTGCAAAATTGGCCGGTGTTATCGGCATCAAGAATGCGAGTCATATATTCCATCTGTTTGTCGCCCAGACTTATCATCGTCAGGGCGTTGCGCGAAAACTCTGGCTACATTTTTTAGCCCAAAGTCAGGCGCAGCAATTTACCGTCAATTCTTCTCGTTACGCGGTCGAATTTTATCAACGACAAGGCTTCCAACCTAGCGCTCAGTTATTCGAGAAAAATGGTATTACCTGCTATCCGATGGTATTAAATCGATAAGTTGTTGCTGTGATGTGATCAGGCGCCTTGTTCGATATCGAGCAAATATTCGATACCGGCGCCGTAGCGGTTGGTCCAGGCAACCCGCGCTGTCAACACCGGCGGATTTTCAAATCCTTCTGCCGACTGCACTTCGATGACCGTATCGATCGGCAGATTGGCCAGCTCTTTTCCCTCAATAAATAATCCACCGTCGGAAAAATCCATCGTCTGGGTTTTAAAGCGGCTGAAATCTGCGCCGGAAACAAACACATTCGTGCGCACAGGGAGGCGTTTATGTTTTCTTTTTTCTTGACTATCGCTCATCGACTAACCAACTGAATTGATACAACTATTATCCAGTTTAGTCTAAATCAATGGAATTGCCATAAGTGAGATATGGCGTTTCTGTGGTCGCGAGCTAACCCGTTACAGCACAATATTGTCGCCAACGGACATGGAAACCACTCGACTGATTTCGCTCATGGTGCGACCGGACTCCTGCTGCCAGTCGTTAAAGGTTTGCTGCACCAGTTTTAAATCCCGCTGAGAATTCGGCTGTTTGTTGATCAGCCCTTGCGCTATCAGGTAGGCCACCACATCGCGGGTACACAAGAAAGTATCTTTACCAACGGCACGCAAGAAATACGGGCCGGTATTGCCGCCTAACCGCGAGCCATTAGCCTTTAAATAAAGCCATAACCCGGTAATATCATCGGCCGGCCAAGGGGCAATAAACTCGCCAAAACTGCCATGCTTTTTCGCAATATTTTTTACAAAGTAGGCATTTTCACGCACCGCTTTCACTTTGGTAAAGTTGCGAATAATTCGCGTGTCTTGCGCCATAGTTTCAATTTGTTCATCGCTGGCGATCGCCAGTTTGGCAGGCTCGAACCCCCACAGTACGGTTTCAAATCCCGGCCATTTATTTTCAACCACCCGCCAAACAAAGCCCGACTGAAATATTTTTTTCGCCATCGCCGACAAATAATCGGCGTCGCTCAGTTGCTTAAGCGCGCGAGCGTCTTTCACTTCCGGCATCAAGGATTCGAGGTGGTCAGCGCCGCCCTTTCTGTCGGCGGCGCGTTGATAAATCTGGGCGAACTTTTCCATGACGATTCGATTCAGGATTTAGCTTGGCAGCTATGGTCCTTTTTTAATAACTCATCGACCAGTTCAAACACTTCGTTTTGGCCACCCGCACGACTAATGTCGGTCATGTATTGGTGGTTCACTAGTACTCGTGGCACTGAAGTGACTTTATACTTGGTCATCATCTGGAAGCCTTGTTCAATCACTTCTGCCATTGCCGTTTGATCGTTGAGCGCGGCTAGCGCTTCGTCACGATCCGTGGCGCCTTGTGCCAGCAGAAAGTCAGCCGCTTCTTCCGGACTGCCAAATAATTTCTTTTCTTTGTGGACTCGCTCAAACAATGCATGTTGTGCTTTATCCAGCACGCCCAATTTGTCGGCGGCGTGATGCACGAGCAAGAGCGAACCAAATTCCTGGCGGCCAAGATGAGTCGGTACCGAAATAAATTTAACCCGGCCGGCATTCTTTTTGCGCCAAGCGTCAGCCGCTGGCTCCAGGCTGTAACAATGTGGGCACTGATAAGCGAAAAACTCGATGACCACCGGCGATTCACACGCAAATTCCGGTGTGACTTCTTCATAGGGTTCGCCGGACTGCACGACTGCGTCATGCTGATGCCCATCATGGCTCGCATGAGCATCTTCATCTTGTGCACTTGCAGGCTTTTCGACAGATGGATCAACTGCTGGCTTCACCGTTTCCTGTTGGGCGGGCGCTTTCTCGACAGGCTTATCCTGCTCCTGACTTTCCCCCTGGCAGGCAGCCAGAAAAAAAGCCGCGATAAATATCGTGGTTAATTGCTTCACTAAAACTCCTGAAAATACCAATCTGTGGTACTGGTCGATCAAATTTTGCAAGCATCATAACAACTCTTAACTGACAGGCAAAGTGCATTCCGCAGCCAGTTGATTAGAATCAAAAGGAAACCTCAGAAAATTTACGCCGGATTGACGCTACCGCTACGATGAAAGCCTGTTGCTGACACGATTAGGCTAAAATTTTCAGTCACTTATCATCAGAAGGTCAGGCGATTGGTAGGCTTTTAACCCGCCAAAGGGCAACTTGTAAGCAAGTATTAACCAAGAGCATACAGAGCAAAGATAACCCGGCCATGGGTAGGCCGGAACCATCAAAAAAGAAGGCTAATAACGGCCCTGCCAATGCGCCGATGCCAAAGCGAAGCGTACCGATTACCGCGGTCGCAGTGCCAGCGTGGCTGCCAAATTGCTGTAGAATAATCGCATCGGCGTTCGCGGAAAGGAGCATGACACTGGCGATCATCACAATGATGCTGCTGATGATCCCGATGACCGAGCCATCCACCCATACCCAGAGAAAAAAACTCGCTGCGGCAAACAATGCGACAGGCGCGGTCATCTTTAGCAGGGTTGGCGAGCCTACTCTGGGTACCAGGCGTGTATTGAGAAAACTGGCCACTATCATTGCTGCGACATTAAGGCCAAATAGCCAGCTAAACTGCTGGGCATTAAAACCAAAAACCTGAATATACAAAAATGACACGGAAGTGATATAGGTAAAAAAGACCAATGAAACCAACATGGAAATTATCAGATAGGGTCGGCAGACACTATCGGCGAGAACGATTTTATAGCGCCCAGTAAAACTGATCGTTTTGGGTGTGTCGGAAGGCTTGCTGGGCAAGGCTGTGGAAACAGACCGTTCCAAGCGCGGAAAATAACGCGCGGCCAGCAGCCAGATAAAGCCGGCGTAAACACCGAGAGCAATAAAAATCAACGGCCACTCATCCAATAACAATAAATACCCTCCGATAGCAGGGGCCAGCATTGGCGCGACCATCATTATCATCGAAACATAAGATAAGCCTTTGGCCGTATCCTTACCAAACAAATGTCGAATCGCTCCCGGAATGACCACCGTCGCCGCGGCGCCCGATAACGCCTGAAAAAAACGCAATAACAGAAAATCTGCCGCGGTTTCTGCAACGGGAATCAAACCGGTAAACACAATAAAGCCCGCCAATCCGCACAAAAGTAACGGTCGACGCCCAAAGCGATCAGCGAGCGGACCAAAAATAAACATGCCAGTCGCATAGCCGGCCAGATACACGCTGATAGAATTCTGAATTAGGGGCATCGGCGAATCGAGTGATTCAGCAATTTGCGGTAACGCAGGCAAGTACATATCGATGGCCAATGGCGTAATGGCAAAAATTGCCGCAAACAGCGGTAAAAAACGCATTGGGATAACCTGACTGATGGGAATTAGCCTGCAAGTTTATCCTTTGCCTAACTATGCGTACATATCATATACTTAATAACCATTATCAGCTTTTTGCATAACCTAAATTCTAGCGGCCCAATTGAAATGGACTATGACCTTAGCCTGCTGCCAGCCCTTAAGGTGCTTTTGTCAGAAAAAAACGTAACTCGTGCAGCGGAACGCATGGATCTTTCACAACCGGCCATGAGTCGAGTATTGGCCAAATTGCGCCAAGATTTCGCTGATCCGCTAATGGTACGGGCGGGCAATCAATATCAGCTCACACCGCGCGCTCAGCTCCTCGCTCAACAACTCAACCAGCTGATGCCGCAACTGGAAAATCTATCGCAGAGCGACGACCTTTGCCTAAGTGAAATTGAACAGACTTTGGTGATCGCCGGAACCGATATGGACGTCGTCTATATTAGCGATGCGCTCAGCCAGCTCCAGCGTCAAGCACCCAAGCTTAAAGTGGCTATCCGTGCTTCCACGCCGCGCACCATTGATGATCTGTTAAGCGCCGAAGTTGATATGGTGCTAACCGCTTTTGAAGACGACCGGGCGGGACTTTATCGCAAAACTTTAACCTGCGAAGATTTCGTCGTCGTGGCGGGTCACCATTGTCCTTTGCAAGCTGATCAGCTCGACCTGGACACTTACCTGAGTTTTCGCCATGGTAAGTTTTCTTTTGCCGAACCCACTCGCGGGCGGGTCGACGCTGCACTCGAACAACTCGGGGTTCGCCGCAATATCAGCTTGTCATTGCCGACATTTTTACAGATCCCACCGTTTTTATCTGACCGTCGTCTACTATTTTCGCTACCGCGTAGTTTCGCCTACTATCTTGCGAATCACTTTGATATTAAGATATTACCGCTGCCTTTTGAGCCAAGACCACTGGTGATTTATCTCTACTGGCATGAACGGCAACACCACAATAAATTACACCGTTGGTCGCGGGAAACTTTACTCTCCCACGGCACCGGCGGTATTGTTAAGCCATTCAAGTAACGCTTGGGTGGCATCGGACTGATGGTACTGTGTCTTTTCGACACGAAGCTCGTCACAGGCGATTTCGAGCACAAAATGGTCACCAATAAACAGCAGAATTTCACCTTCTTCAGCGTCCAGTTGATACAGCCCCGGTTCAGCTTCGTTATGTTGTAATTGCGCTTCGATAGAATATTCCAGCCGATCCATCTGATGAATTTCCAAAGGCTGCTCACCATTGGCGATAAAAGCCAATAGGACAAAACTGCGAGGCACCGAAAGAAAATCACGTTTCACTGCATAAGCTAGATATAGCCGCTGCCCGTCCGCGCTGTTGCGCGATAACATTGCCCAGTCGCAACGAGGCTCAATTTCGGGTGCAGGAAAATCGGATAAACGCTGTAAACTCATATTTAATCAGGATAATTGCAGACTATGACAACAAATATAACAATTTGCTGAACCTGCCGCACCTTCGATGGTCGTATAATCACCCTAATAATAGAATTTTAATAATGGAAGTGGAGCACTTATTTCATGAAGAAAACCGCCTTAGCCCTGGCTGCTAGTCTCTTGGTCAGCTGGAACGTCTCGGCCAAAGTGAAATTTTCCCAAAGCGAACTGGAAGCGGATTTTAGCATTACTCATCCGGTAATCACCGCGAACCTGTATGGCGGCGAAAATGATCAAATTATTCTTTTAGGCGAAAATAGTGAACAACAAAGAGTACTCGCCATTTATTCTTTAGAAATTGATTGTTCAGCAGCGCAGCCGGAAAAATATGTTCAGGTCGCGCAATTGGTTATTCCTGATAATTTTCTTGCATTTGATATCCTGAAAACTAGCAAGCGAGAAAAATTAGTTTTTCAATCCAATCGCGCAATCTTTGAATTGGACACAACGGTTCAGACTTTTAACAAAATGGTCGATAGTCACTCCATTTACTTACGCGAAAATGCCCAATTTTTATCTGGCCGGGAGTTTGTCAAAGACGTCAACGACGACAAACTGGATGACCTGGTAGTGCCGGGGTTTGACTCGCTCCAATTGTTTTTCCAAAAGGAGGATGGATCTTTTTCCCTACAAAAGTTGCCCATAGCGCCTAAAATAGATATCGATAATGACTCTGCAACTTATGCAGAAACGCCGCTCTACTTCGCTGATATCAACCTCGACGAGAAAACCGATCTGATCACTATTGAAGACGCCGCCTTAAAAGTATTTAAACAAAATGGCGAAGGCGGTTTTGAAACAGCACCTACAACCTATTCGGTCCCTATCGATTTTAAAGCACTCAACTGGTGGGAAATTCGCGAAGCCGACGGCGACTCGCTCGACCAGAACAACCTCGCTTACCGCACAGTCAGTCAGATTGAAGATATCAATAATGATCAGGTGGCAGACTTGATGGTGCGTTTTAGTCAGACCGCTGGGGTATTAGACCGCCAAAATAATTATGAAATTTATCTCGGCCGAAAATCTGAAAGTGGGGTGAGCTACCCATCTACACCTGACAGTGTTTTGTCTGTGGACGGCACCACGATTTCGGTAAAAACTATCGACCTCAATGGCGATAACAAGTCGGAAGTCGTCTTATCCAGCCTCGATATTGGCGTTGGGCAAATCATTGGCGCGTTACTGTCAGGCAGCATCGATCAGGACATTTACGTTTTTAAAATGAATGGCGACGATAAATTTGATGAAGATCCCAAAACCAACCGCGAAGTCGATCTCACTTTTAGCCTGTCTTCGGGTAAAAGTGGACAACCGGTGATCCAGGTCGCCGATTTCGATGGCGATGGGTTAAAGGATTTGATGATCTCAGGCGGCGAAAAAACCCTCAAATTTTATCAGGGCAATAGCAAAAAAAGTATGTTGGAAAGACGGTCAAAAAGACACAAAGTACTGTTACCGAAAGACGGCGAGATGGTCGAAACCAAAGATCTCAACAAAGATGGTAAGAACGATGTGATCATTCGTTATGGTCGTCAGGACGAAAAAGCCCTCCACAACAAGCTGGTCATTCTATTCGCTAGCTAAATTTTTTGCCCGAGGTTTGGCCTTATCAGTTTTTGCTATTTGAGTTTCTCTGCTTGCATTACTAAGATGCAATCAGAGAACTTTATTCCAGGCGACTCATGCACCCGATTAACCGCTCACAAAAACTCAACGGCGTTTGTTATGACATTCGCGGTCCAGTGTTGGAAGAAGCCCGCCGACTGGAAGACGAAGGTCATAAAATTCTGAAACTGAATATTGGCAATCCGGCGCCTTTTGGTTTTGAAGCGCCGGATGATATTTTGAAAGATGTGATCCACAACTTACCGACTGCGCAAGGTTATGGCGACTCCAACGGTCTCTATTCAGCCAAAGTCGCGGTTCATCAATATTATCAAACCTACGGCTTGCTCGACACCAGCGTCGACGATATATATCTGGGCAACGGCGTCAGCGAATTGATCGTAATGGCCATGCAGGCTTTACTGAATGATAGCGATGAAGTTTTGGTGCCCTCACCAGACTATCCCTTATGGACTGCCGCGATTAAATTATCGGGCGGTAATCCGGTACATTATATTTGCGATGAAGCCGCCGACTGGACGCCAGACCTTGAGGATATTAAAAACAAAATCACCTCCAAGACCCGAGCAATCGTTTTAATCAATCCAAATAACCCCACCGGAGCGGTCTACTCGAAAGAAACGCTACAGGCGATTACGCAGATCGCGCGAGCGCACAACCTGATCATTTATGCCGACGAAATTTACGATAAAATTTTATATGACAACGCCAGGCATATTCCGATTGCGACGCTAAGCGATGATGTATTTTGCGTGACCTTTGGGGGTTTATCGAAAAACTATCGCGTCGCAGGCTTTCGGGTTGGCTGGATGATTTTGACCGGTCCGAAACGACTCGCGCAAGACTATATCGGCGGGCTAGATATGCTCTCCTCGATGCGGTTGTGCGCCAATATGCCGATGCAGTATGCGGTCCAGACGGCACTTGGCGGCTATCAAAGTATTAATGATTTGATTGCGCCCGACGGCAGGCTTTACCAACAGATGGAACTTAGCCACCAACTGATTAATGATATTCCCGGCTTGAGTTGCACTCGCCCCAAAGGTGCGATGTACCTGTTTCCAAAAATTGATTGCAAAAAGTTTAACATCAAAAATGATGAGCAATTCGTCCTTGACTTTCTCACCGATAAACAAGTGCTGCTGGTTCCTGGGCGTGCATTTAACTGGGCTCACCCTGACCATTTTCGGATTGTATTTTTACCGCATAAAGAAGAGCTCGAACAGGCGATAATATCTTTAGGGGATTTTTTAGCTCATTACCAACAAGCTTGACGCTTTCTCCAGAAACTTTCGATAGACGAGTGTTGAAATGTGCTTCACTGATTGAATCTGACTTACTAGCTTCCTTTCTGCAGGTACATTTCGCGGTCAGCCTGGTGGATCGCTTTTTCGGGTTCTCCGCCGGGCGCGAGATAAGCAATGCCCACTGAAAATTGAATGCCCGGATTATTGCCCTGGCGCGCTGCGACTTGCTGACGTGTCAATTCAACGCGCGGCGCTAATTCTTCGGGTGATACTTTGTCAGCCACCACGACAAATTCATCACCGGCATAACGAACAAGATGATCATCAGGACGAAATTGAAAACGAAGGGCGTCGGCAAATCGCTGCAAACACTCATCCCCTACTTTATGGCCATAGCGATCATTAATCTGTTTAAAATTGTCGAGGTCAAAAAATAATATCGTCGCGCCTTGATCGCTTGATGCCCGCTCCAATATGGCTCTTAAACTACGCCGGTTACTTAACCCGGTTAACGGATCCAGATCAACCAGTTCCTGTAATTCATCTTTCACCTTTACCAGATTATCGCAAGTGGCCGACAATTCATTTTGAATGGTGCGATATAATGCCAGAACGCACCCTAGCGCGATAAGCCATTCCGCCGCGCTGTCAAACGAAGAATGCGCCGCCAAAATATAATTGACCGTCTGATTGCTACTTTCTGGGTTTAACGCACTGAAGCTATAGCTCACTCCTTCAATGACCGCAAGAGTCGCGCGCGTCGCAAATCCAACCGTGAGCCAGGTGAGGACATTCGAACGGCATTTTATCGCCAGCCAGGTTGCAGTATACAATCCGAGTGCTATCACTACACACTGTAAAACACCAAGCCAGGGAATATTTGGTACTAACGCTGCGCCCAGTAATCCGGTCCCCCCAGCCCAATAAAACGCCTGACGGTACCGTAGCGATAAAAAATGCGACCCTTCAAGATAGCGACGTAAACCAATGAGCAGACACAGCACAAACAGTGATTTAAAAAAGATATAACCTGCACTCGTTATGCCAAATACCCACGCAGATTGCGGCTGGAAAAACCAATAGATAACGGTGACCACCAGCGCAAATAAATTGGCCAACCAGGCAAACACCCACGGTTTCAACTCAACTCGCCGTGTCGCACTGGCGAGCGACAGAAAGAAAAGCGCGATAATCACGCCCGAGCTAATTTGAACAATGGTGCTCCAGCGCCATAGCAATAATTCCAAAGTGAAAGGCCCCCGCCATTATTCGGGCAAGAAATACAACAATTGGTAATTCTTCTAGTTTAGCCTAAAAAGGTAGATGGAATTAATTTTTATCACAGCTTCTATTTCGTTCTTGCATAAATCTTAACTGACAATCTCTAGTTTTGTCGTCTTAGCAAATCTAATTAATTTGAAAACTGTATAGTGTACGAATCGCGAATTTAATCTAAAGTAGATGTAAACTACATACAATGAGCTTTTATCAATGCGAAACATTTTATCGTTCTTTATTATTTGTTTTTCGATATTCCCACAAGCTAACGCCGTTAGCGATCGCGCCAATGACACCGCAGAATATGCGGCGACAACTTACCAGCAAGCGATGGTCGACAGTTTAGCGTCGCTCATTAAGCACCAGACTTTTGCGGTCGAAGGATTGGGCGTGCTAGACAATCCGCAGCATATTGCTTTCAGGGATGACCTAAAAAAGCAGGCCGAATCGCTGGGTTTAGAGTTTGTTGATCATGGTTATGTTTTGATTGTTGCGCTCGGCAATAGCCAGGAACGTGTCGGCGTGATTACCCATGGTGATGTGCAACCCGTTGACGCCACTAAATGGGCCAAGTCGCCTTTTGAACTTGACCAAACCAGTGAGCCTGGCAAATTGATCGCGCGTGGCACGGAAGATGACAAAGGGCCGATATCGACAGCGCTGTACGCCATGAAGGCGATCAAAGACAAAAATGTCCCATTAAAAAAACGCATCGAACTTTATGTGTATATGGCCGAAGAGTCAGACTGGGATCCCATTAGAGCCTATATTAAAGAGCACACCTTGCCTCAGATAAATATCACGATTGACGCTGAATATCCGGTTGTAACTGCAGAAAAAGGTTGGTCGCTAATTAAAATGACTTTTCCTGATAAAAAAATAGCGGCAAATCAACCTTATTTAACCAGCTTTAAAAGCGGCGCATTTGTCAGTCAGATCCCGGAAGATGCAACCGTCGTTATCGAAAAGGCAGATAAGCAACTAGTAACAAAACTTGAAGCAAGAGCCAAAAAGCATCCGAAAATGACCTATCAATTTAATTTACAAGGTGATCAATTAGTCATTTCAGCCAAAGGCAGAGCCGCCCATTCATCAACACCGGAGGATGGTGTCAATGCACTTGTTCACCTGGCAGATTTGCTCGCAGTTAAACGCTGGCCCAATAACAGTGCCGGTGCGCTAGTGAATTTTCTCAATGATCACGTAGGGCTTGGCATTGAAGGCGAGCTTTTCGGAAAAATTGCCTACAGTGATGACTTTATGGGTCCAATGACGGTTTCTCCCACTCTGCTTAAATCGAATGATCAGGGCATTGAATTGAGCATCAATATGCGTAGACCGCGCGGCAAAACCAAAGCGCTTTTGGCGCAACAGATCGACACTGTCTTAAACAGCTGGCAGGAAGAAAATGGCATTTCCCTATCAGGCATCGATAGATATATTGGCGACCCTTACATTCAAGACAAAGCACCGCACGTGAATACCCTGTTAAACGTTTTTACCCATTTTACCGGCATTCAAAACGCTCAGCCGATTTCCATTGGTGGTGGCACCAACTCACGCCTGTTTCCCAATGCCGTCGCATTTGGTCCGGCAATGCCGGGTGCAGAATACACCGGGCACTCGGAGCACGAGTTTATCACTATGGAGCAATTTGTTTTAAACTTAAAAATGTATACGGCGGTCTTAATTGAACTGGCGCGGTAGCGGTGGTTAGCATTTTTATTCGCCATTTTCCGGGGGTGTATTCTGTTGAGAAATGTAGTCTGGTGTGAGAAATGTTGTCTGGTGTGAGAAATGTTGTCTGGCGCACATTGTCGTAAACGCCCTCGGCTCGCTTTACTGATGAATGCGCTGCCCTAATAAACCGATGGCCACCCGCAACCGTCGGCAAAAGCCTATTAAAGGTGATTTTTACCAATGCCGACCACAGCAATTAACCTGAGGCTACTGGCTATTCCTTGGGGTGCCAATTGGCTTTTGCCCGATTTAGAGTCATTCTCTAATTAGCTTATCTCATCTACTTTTTAGTTTCGCTAAGCCGCTTTTTCCCATTGCTGCTTTTCCTGTAATAGCAGCTCAATATCATCATATTCATCGGCGATATAACTCAGCGTTTTCACGGCAAAATTTAGGCGTTCAATGATATGCAGAATATACGAGCTACAACTAATTAAAGATGCGCCCATGTCGACCGTAATTTGCCGGGTTCGAATAAGATGATCCACATTGGCGACAACTTGTGCATCGCGTTTTTTGGCTTCTGATTTTAAACGCTTAATAAATTTTCGACGCGCTTTTGGGGACTTTTCTGGTTTCCAATCGTGATATCCACGCAACAAGCTAATAATTTGCGCGCGCATACTATCGAGTTCTGTTTTCATCGCTTCATTATCCGAATCGATATACTTGCTTAACTCATGACGAAAAAGCGCGGCATTACGCAATATGTGCATAATATCTCGTACGATTTGTTTCAGTTTAATAACCGCGTTCCACTGCGTTTGTGTCAATTCTAGTCTTTCTAGAATTTGCGATGCAAAATCCAGTACCGCGGTATAAATAGGCTTGACTCTGGTAACAATAAAAGAGTCAATTTCGATGGGTATTTTTTCAGACGATTTTTGTACAACTTCCATCGGTGAGAGCGACGAAATGACATCTTCACGGTGTAAATTAAGCGCGTGAGTAACCGCCTCAAAAACTGTTTTCCGATACAACCGACGAGACTCTCGCAAGAGAACATGAATGGCCGTTTCTGGATACTTCAAAAAATTGGGTTTTAAATATTTAGGCTTCGAAAAAGCGACTTTTTCTTCTATTTTTTCCGGTATTAGCCGGGTGACCAGATTTGCAATCACTGAAACAAAGCCGAGTAACAAGCAAGTATTCAGAATATTAAAAGCGGTATGAAAAATGGATAGGCCGACCGGAATATCCGTGGAGACTTCCATCGGATTGGCACCTTGAAAGTGGCCAGCGAGAAACGCAACAACATCGAGGAAAAAATAAAAAATCACTAACACCCAGACCACACCAATCATATTAAATAAAAAGTGCGCCGCGGCCGTTCTTTTTGCCTGAGTACCTGCTATCATGGCGGCCATATTAGCAGTAATGGTGGTACCAATATTTTCGCCTAATACAATCGCTGCAGCGGCTTCAAAACTGAGCAACCCCTGGGCTGCGGCAACCAGAGTGATCGCCATGGTTGCGCTGGACGATTGTAAGATTAATGTCAACAGCGTCCCGATTAACACGAACAGTAAAATACTGCCAAAGCCGGTGTCTTTAGACGCTTGAAAGAACTCGTAAATCGCCGGCGACTGGTCAAGATCCGGCACCGCGTCTTTCATAAATTGCAGCCCAATAAACAGCAGCGCAAAACCAACGATAAACTTACCGATGTAATGCTGTTTCCTGTTTTTCTTGATGTAAAAAATAAAGCCGACCATCATCAAGGGTACGGCGATGGCACTTATTTTTACTTTGAAGCCTAAAATCGTAATTAACCAGGCGGTCAGGGTCGTCCCAATATTGGCCCCCATGATCACGCCGATCGCTTCGGTTAAACTCAATAGCTGCGCATTGACAAAGCTCACTACCATCAAAGTAGTGGCACTGGACGACTGGATTAAACCGGTAATGGCGAGGCCAGTAAGTACCCCTTTAAAGCGATTGGAAGTCAGTTTAACCATCAGCGCACGCATTCGATGGCCCGCGATGCTCATCAGCGCATCGCTCATGACTTTCATGCCATATAAGAAAAGCCCCAGCGCACCAATCAGGTTAAGTAAACTGACCAAATCCATAGTGTTCTACCTGAAAAAGATAAGAATAGTGGTTATTATTTAATCACTATAAAAAGGATTTTGGTGTAACTCAAATGAGAATCTATAAATATTGATCGAAATCACTATGAAATATTAATGGAATTGTGGCTTATCGAGCGGAATTACCACGCGGCTATTGTGCTGAATAGTATTAAATTTGAAAGTGTCGATACTAAAGCTAACTCCCCAGAACTGTTTTGATTTTTTACAGCTTACCACCGGCTCACGCGCTTCATTAATGCGACTATCTTTAGGAATAGGATAAACATTGACGTAGATAAACTCGCCCTGCTCATCGGTGTACCCAATGTATTGCCGATGAAATTTTTCTTTTGGCAACACCTTGAATTTTGAACGCTGGTTTTTAAGCCATTTTCGCAGTCGATTATCGACAATTTTAACCTGCTCGAAAGTGGGCCGCCAAACCAGTTTCGCCGATATAGGATCTCTGGCGCATTGCGCTAATACGCCCTTACCTGGCTCGCCTAAAATATAAATCCCTTCAAAATTTAGCGGTAACCCCCAGTCAACTTCGCTTTGTGCACTCAGATCTGATACGTAAAACAACAAGGTTAACAGACTCATTGTTAAAAGTGGTTGCGATTTACTGAACATCCATAGCCTCGTCATAAACTGGTACGCCTTAGGTAGGCACGATCTTTCCTTAGGCTTTTGAATAGCTTAACCAGCTGATGCCAAAATATCAAACCAGCCGGTTAAGTTCACGAAAATCAATCCGCCTTAGGCAAGGATAAAAAAATGGGAGCATCAAGCTCCCATTTTTCTGGCAAGTTTAATCGTAAATTATTGCCATCCGCCAGCGTCAGGCATCGTAGAAGTTTCTTTTTCCTCCTTAGGTTGATCTGTGATCATCACTTCGGTGGTTAACATCAGGCCAGCAATGGATGCGGCATTTTGAAACGCCGATCGCGTCACTTTGGCCGGGTCAATAATACCCAAATCAAGCATGTCACCATACTCGCCAGACTGAGCATTGTAGCCATAAGCGTCTTTACCCGCCCTCACTTTTTCGAGTACTACGCTGGCTTCCTCACCGGCGTTTGTGACGATCTGGCGGAAAGGTTCTTCCATAGCCCGTAAAGCAATTTTGACCCCGGTCTGCTGATCACTATTAGCCACCTCTAGCCCTTCTTTTCTGACTGCATCGGCAATTCGAATCAGGCTGACGCCACCGCCAGGGACAATCCCTTCTTCCACCGCCGCTCGAGTCGCATGGAAAGCATCATCGACGAGATCTTTTTTCTCTTTCATTTCGACTTCAGTCGCGGCTCCGACTTTAATGACCGCAACACCGCCAGCTAATTTAGCGATTCGCTCCTGCAGTTTTTCTTTATCGTAATCTGAACTCGACTGCTCTAGTTGGTTACGAATGTGAGCGACACGGGCATCAATGTCTGCGCGTTCACCCGAGCCGTCAACCACCGTGGTATTTTCCTTGGAAATGACAACTCGCTTGGCGCTGCCCAGTTGATCCAGTTCAACATTTTCCAGACTGAGACCGACTTCTTCCGATATGACTTTTGCGCCAGTTAATGTCGCGATATCTTGCAACATTGCTTTGCGTCTATCACCGAATCCAGGCGCTTTAACTGCGGCGGCTTTCAGGACGCCTCGCAGATTATTTACCACTAAGGTTGATAACGCCTCACCTTCGATATCTTCGGCAATAAGCAACAACGGTCGGCTTTCTTTAGCAACAACTTCCAGCAACGGCAGGAGTTCACGAATATTGCTGATTTTCTTGTCACACAACAGCACATAAGGATTGTCCAGCTCAACCTGCATTTTTTCTTGATTGGTGATAAAATAAGGCGACAGGTAACCGCGGTCAAATTGCATCCCTTCAACCACCTCCAGCTCGTTACCCAGCGATTTTCCTTCTTCTACCGTGATCACACCATCACGCCCAACTTTCTCCATGGCTTCCGCCAGAATGTCGCCAATATCGGCATTCCAGTTAGCAGATACCGTCGCGACCTGGCCAATCGATTTACTATCATCGCACGGTTTAGCGAGCGCTTTAAGCGCTTCGGTTGCTCGGGTTACAACCGCGTCGATACCCCGTTTCAAATCCATCGGATTCATTCCGGCAGCAATTGCCTTATGCCCTTCGCGCACCATCGCTTGCGCCAGAACCGTCGCGGTAGTTGTACCATCACCTGCGACATCTGCAGTTTTTGAGGCGACTTCTTTAACCATTTGTGCGCCCATGTTTTCAAATTTGTCCGCTAACTCGATTTCCTTAGCAACCGAGACACCATCTTTAGTGACCCGCGGTGCGCCAAAACTTTTATCGAGAACAACGTTGCGACCTTTTGGTCCAAGGGTTGCTTTCACGGCATTAGCTAATATGTTTACACCCGCCAGCATACGTTCGCGGGCATCGTCAGAAAACTTTAAGGTTTTCGCACTCATGCTGCTTTCTCCTGTACCTGGGTTGAATCAACAATGGCAAAAATATCGGACTCTTTCATGATCAAGAGCGATTCACCATTGACCTTAACTTCTGTACCTGAATACTGACCAAAAAGAACCTGGTCACCAACGCTCACTGTCATTGGTTTTCGTTCTTGGGAATCGGTAAGAGCGCCGTCGCCAATAGCAACGATTTCACCTTGCGATGGCTTTTCCGCTGATGAATCGGGAATGATGATGCCACCTTGAGACGTGGTTTCTGCATCTTTTCTCCTTACCACGACACGGTCGTAAAGAGGCTTCAAAGTCATAGGTTCTCCTCCTATATCAATTGTATAAACTCAAATAATTAATCTAAGAAAAGGCCAAATGCCTCATTGGCGAATATTGGGGATTAGTGGATATTTTTTCAAGATTATTTTTTAAATTTTTTTGCGCAGTTAATATCTTTATGGCTACTATTAAATAGATAGGCCTATTGAATTGCGAGGAGATGAAGATGCCGAGAACCTGCATAATTTCTAACCAATCACTCAACGAATATTTTCGAGAAGGGCTGGACCATCATTCCAGTAAGTTATCACCGCCACCGCAAGAAGATACGCTATGGTACATTGGCGAAATGCTCGTCAGATTAAGTCGATCCAGTCAGCTTTATACAACCGAACAAAACGAAATAACCTTGCGACCTCTTGCCATGTACTATCAAGATGCCATCGCCTCGAATACCAATCACGAGCGCTGCCTTATTTTAAGGCAATTAGGTGATATCGCACTTTTTATGGGCGCGCTTTTTCCAGAAACCTTTTACCGAAAAGGCATTCGCAAAGATTACTTAATTGGGATGGGTGGCAGTGCCTATGATTACTTGTCGGATAATTCCTCAAGCCATCGCCACGTGTTTAAGGAGCTGGCTGAAACCTTTACTTCAATTCTTCAATTAATCGCAAAAGTCTGTGCTAAAAAGAGTCATTTCGATGCGAGCGACATTTTTGCGATCTACCAGCGATGGCTCGAGTCGAAAGATCCAATATTAAAACGCCAGCTCGAATCAATCGGGATCACGCCGGTAGTCACCGATCACATTCAATGAACAAGGCTAGCTTGAGTATTTGTTTTTGGTCAATATTAACTGGCGAGTAGTTTTGCTCATTCTAAAAGAAAATCGCTAATGCAGTCTCGCCTTTAAATCATCTTTATACCGGCGCGACAGGTTGAGTATTTTACCATTGGTTAATCTAACTTCACTGTCGCCGCTATTAAGTGGTGTTATCGAATCGATTGCGTCCAGATTGACCGCGTGAGAGCGATGAATGCGGCAAAATCCTTTGTCGCTAATCTGATCAATTAATCCGGACAAAGTGGCTCGGGTAGGATAGATTCGCCCCGCAATATGTAAATTGACATAATTGCCCGATGCTTCAAGCCATTCCACATCTTCGACTTTGATAATAAATTCTTTACCGAGCTTTTTGACCAACAATCGATCACAGGGCTGATTTTTCACAGGATCTTCCCCGGTTGCAATCAAATTCGCCTCACCTTTGAGTCGGCTCAGGGTAAACTGGTAGCCTTTGATCGCGATCAGGAACACCACATAGCCCCAGAAATCTTTGCGAAACTCGTAAACCAACTCAAAGCCCAGGTTGCCAAAATTGTAACTTCCGCCCTGAGTCCAGTAGACGAGTTTTCGCATTGCGACCATCGCCCCCACATGGGCGAGCGAAAATGGAATCGAAAGTAGCAAATAAAAAGGAACCGACCCTTTCAAGTTATTCCACGCCAGTGGATAACGATTCATGATGTTAATCAAGATGGGGAGCAGCAACAAACTGCTTATCGCGCTGGTATATTCCCACACGAAAGGTTCCCAGGTATGAAAATCAGGGGTTCCCCCTCGCCGCTGGGCCTCCATCAAAACCGACGTCGCCAAAATCGTATTATTAATCAAAAAATACCCGATAAGTCCGACAAAGACGTACCAGCGTTCATACTTCAGGTAATGATCGAGTTTATTCATGCTCAAATTGTTATCGGTTGAACCATAATTGACAAATATTTTATCCCAGTATACCACCGCTTATCCCTACTCGTTGTTTTTTAAGCCTTTTTTGCTTTCTTTGATTCACAAAAAACGCACAATAAAAGTCATAAATTTTTCAGAAGGGAATAATTTTTATGAATATGACAAACGATTCTCGTCGTTACGACATAGACTGGCTGCGCGTTCTCGCTTTTATTTTACTTATTTTTTATCACATCGGAATGTTCTATGTGGCTGATTGGGGATGGCACGTTAAAAGTGCCTATCAAAGCGAGTTTCTGCAAAATTTTATGCTAATGGTTAATCAGTGGCGAATGCCGTTGATTTTTCTTATTTCGGGCATGGCGCTCGCGCTAGTAGAGCCCAAGATCTCAAGGTTAAAGCTGATAAAAATGCGCTTCGTGCGCGTCTTTATTCCGCTAGTTGTGGGTATGTATTTAATTGTGCCACCCCAGCTTTTTTATCAAATCATTCAAAACGATGGTTTTGCTGGTAGTTATCTGGACTTTTTGAGTTTTTACCTTGACCCCACGACTGACCAATTTCCCCAATATCAATACAGCCCGCTCGGTTTACTCACCTGGAATCATCTCTGGTACCTCGCCTATTTGTGGCACTACACTCTGGTTTATCTGCTGTTAAAACCGCTCTTGATTCGCCTTAGCGATTTCCCTATGTTTCAACAATGCCGCGCCTGGTCAATCTTTCTCGTACCGGCGCTTATTTTAACCGCCTTCGGGTTGGCGTTACGGCACCAATTTCCCACCACTCATGCGCTGGTCGACGACTGGTATAATCACGCGATTTATTTCTCGGTTTTTCTCGGTGGCTATGTGATCGCCAAAGCGCCCGCAGTTTGGTCGAGGATCATTCACCAGCGAAAGACCTGGCTTATACTCGCGATCGCAAATTTTGTTTTATTGTTGCTTTTCGTTCACGACTTTATCGGAAGTAGTTTACGAGCACTGGGCGCTGACACTGACCATCTCGACAGCCTGATAAGCATTCAGTTTTTGATTGAGTTTTTCGGTGTCACTAACATGATAAGCTGGTTATATTGCATGCTAGGTTTTGCCGGTAAATACCTGAACCGGCAAAGTAGCCTGCTTAGCTATCTCAACGAAGCGGTCTTGCCGTGGTATATTCTGCATCAGACGGTGACCATTATTGTCGCCATGAATCTGGCGCAACATCAACTCGGCCCCGTCACTGAACCCTTATTAGTCATAATCCTGACATTTGCCGTCTGTGCCGGTTGTTATGAATTGTTAAAACGCACTCACTTCACCCGCTTTCTGTTTGGCTTGAAATTATTATCTTCGACACCCAAACAAACACCTGCTGGGCTGATCAACGCCAAGCCATAGCACCTGCTTAACGGCCAGGGCGGCTTTTTTGGGGCGTTCAGAAAAGGCGGCCCTGGCTATCATAAGCGATGCATATTTTGTCATTTTAGCAAATATACGTTTATACTTTCGCTAACACCCACTCTCTTACTTCTGTTGCATGCGCGAACTCTACGCCACTATCGATTTAGGTTCTAATAGCTTTCATATGCTCACCGCCGCCCTTGAGCATAATGAAATTAAAATTCTCGAATCGACATCAGAAAAAGTCATGTTAGCGGAAGGGCTGAGTAAGATTCACGGTATCCATCCCGATGCGATGAAACGCGGTCTGGAATGTATTGCCCGGTTTGCGCAACGAATAGAAAATATACCAAAGGACAATATCCGCATCGTGGGTACCAATACGCTTCGCGCTGCCGTCAATGCCGCCGAATACGTCGATGCGATCGAAGATATTCTCAAAGTCAACCATATTGATATTGTTTCCGGTATTGAAGAAGCTCGCTTAATCTATCTGGGTGTTAACCATAGTTGGAGCGGGCTCGATAAGGTCACCAAAAATCTCGTGATCGACATTGGCGGGGGATCAACAGAATTTATAATCGGTAAAAACTTTAAGCTACGTCAGGCAGAAAGTTTGCGTATGGGTTGTATTGCTTACCAACGCTATTTTCCCGATCTGGTGATCAGCAAAACAAATTTTGAAAACGCAACGCGAGCCGCCCGATTTGAGCTGGCGAATATTAAGGAAAATTTTCCCAATAGAGCGTGGGATTATGCGGTCGGTTCGGCGGGCACCTTTAAAGCTATCGAACGGATTTTACTCGAACAAGGGTTAAGCGACGAAGGCATTACGCTCACTGGACTCAGAGCCTTAAAACGGCAGGTTCTGAGTTTCAACAATATGGCCGAACTCGATATTGTTGGTCTCAAATCCTCGCGATTAAAAACCATCGTTCCCGGTCTTGCCATTTCCCTGGCGATTTTCAAATCACTCAATATTAAAAAACTGCATATTTCACGCGGCGGTTTACGCGAAGGAATTTTATACGACCTACTCGGCCGATTGAAAAGTGAAGACGTACGACAGCGCAGCATCACCGCAATCAGCCGACGCTATGGCGTCACGGAACATCGCAGCAAACTGTTAGTCAAAATATGTAAAAAGCTGGCAAAAAATACCGATTCCGATAAATATCCGTTATCGGATTTTCATTTAAAATTATTATTGTGGAGCGCCTACTGTTGCAGAATTGGTTTGGCCATTAATCATAGCCAATACCAGGTGCATAGCAGTTATCTGTTGGGCAATAGCGAATTGCGGGGATTTTCTTTACGAGAGCGACGTATTCTTGCCGCCATCGTTATAAACCATCGGCGGAATATCTCACTCGAGCCTTTGGAACAAATCGATTTAAGCGCGGAAGAGAAGTATCAGATCTATCAAATTATTTGCCTGCTGCGGCTGGGGGTTATTATTGGCCGAAACGGCAAGCCTAATCGCAGTGACCACCTGAGACTCAAAGTAAATCGAAAACACTTTGAACTCACCGTCGAGGAAAAATGGCTTAACAAGCACGCACTGATAAGGCACGCACTTTCTCTGGAAAAACTCTATTGGTCAAAAGCGGGATTTAATCTAGCCATCATATTGAACTAAGGCTCCACCACTTCAGTTACCGCGGTCTCGCAATGTTTGTCGAGTAAAATTTGCTGCGCCAGTTTTTGTCCTGGTTTGTCGGTGATTAACCGGTAATCGCCTTGATTATCTAATACCCAGGATTGCCCCTCATCTTCGATAAAGAGTTTTAAATCACTAATCACGCTTTGGCGTATTTTTTCTGACAAAATGGGAAAACACGCTTCGATTCGGTGATTTAAGTTACGGTCCATCAGGTCCGCACTCGAACAATAGACGCGGTGCTCCGAGTTGGCAAAATAAAATACACGCGTATGTTCCAGGAACCGACCGATCAACGATTTCACATTTATATTGTCCGAAATTTCGGGGATCCCCGGACGCAACACACAAGGCCCTCGAACGATTAAATCAATTTTGACGCCTTCTTGAGAAGCTACATAAAGTTTGGAAATCACGTCTTTCTCGGTAATGGCGTTTACTTTTATCACAATACGCCCTTTACCCCCTGCTTTTTGGGCTTCGATTTCGTTTTCAATGAGCTGAATTATTTGTTTCTTAAATGTAAAAGGCGCATTGATCAGATATTTCATCGGCCGAGTCTTGCCCATGCCCGTGAGCTGCTGAAAAATATTGTGGACATCATCGCAAAGCTCAGGGTTACTGGTAAACAGACTGTAATCGGTGTACAAACGCGCATTACTCGCATGATAGTTTCCCGTGCCTAAATGCACGTAACGGCAGTACTGCCCCTCTTCTTTACGTAGCACCATCATCATCTTGGCGTGAGTTTTGTAACCGACCACACCGTAACACACAACCGCGCCCGCTTCTTGCAGTCGGCTCGCAAGTGCCAGGTTTTCTTGTTCGTCAAATCGAGCTCGTAGCTCGATAACCGCAGTCACCTCTTTGCCTCGCAATGCCGCTTCAACCAATATATTGGCGATTTCAGAGTCGTGCCCCACTCGATAAAGCGTTTGCTTAATCGACATCACGTGCGGATCATTGGCCGCTTGACGAAGAAAATCCAGCACAGGATTAAATGAGTTGTAAGGATGTAACAATAAGTGGTCCTTGGCGCGCACTGAATCAAACAGATTTTTTGTCGATTCAAGAGACTTAGGCAACTTGGGCGAAAACTCCGGATATTCCAGGTCGGGCCTTTCCAACATGCCAAACACTGCAAACATGCGCTGCAGATTCACCGGCCCTTGGGTTTCGTATAGATCTCTGTCGGTTAATTCAAATTTATCGATCAAAAACTCTTTAATGTGCTGAGGGCAATCCTCCACCACTTCAATACGAACGGCATTGCCGTAGCGACGAGAAAACAACTTACCTTTCACCTCAGCCGCGATATCTTCCATTTCATCTTCATTGACATTGATATCCGAATTGCGAGTGACGCGGAATTGAAAACAACCGGTGGCGGTCATACCGTGAAAAAAACTATCAATATGTTCATGGATAATCGCTGAGAGAAACACGAATTCGGATTTTTCGGCTCCGTCTTCACTCGGTAATTTAATTAAACGCGGCAACGATTTTGGTGCCGGTACTATCGCCATACGAGACTCTCGGCCGAATGCATCCTTGCCTTTCAGGGTAACAATAAAGTTGAGACTCTTATTCACCAACTTCGGGAACGGGTGAGCCGGGTCGAGTGCTATGGGGCTGACAATGGGCGCGACTTCATTTTCGAAGTAATCTTTTATCCAGGCGCGCTGTGCATCAGTCCACTTATCTCTTTTCAGGAAATAGATATTTTCTTCTTCTAATAAAGGTAATAAGGTTTCGTTTAGAATTTGGTATTGCTTTTGAATATAGGTATGCGCCATCTCGCTCAGGCGACGGAGCGTATTCTTGGGTGACAAACCGTCTGGGCCAAATATTTCCCGACCAAAATGAACTTGTAGTTTTAACTTGGCGACCCGCACTTCAAAAAATTCATCTAAATTACTGCTAAAAATCAACAGAAATTTGAGTCGCTCCAGCAGGGGATGGCGCTGATCGAGCGATTGCTCCAGCACCCGTGCATTAAAGAGTAAATGGCTAATCTCTCGATTGATAAAGCAGCTGTTATCAAATTCGGTCACAATTTCTTTGGTGATACTGACCGGCTCCGAGGACTTATTCTGTTGTTTTTCGTTCATAATGTTTACATTTCAGATGGTATTGGTAATTGTATCGGTAATTGTATCGGTAATCGTACTGATGTTTGTCTTGACGAAGGCATCGGCGAGCGATTTATCTTCTCGCTTAAGGTACCTGCGCGTGTTGCAGAATTTGTATTCAATTTAACCGCAGAAATAAAATGAGAGAAATTCGCATACTTTCCTTTAATTTAGCAGCTTAGCGCCAAATAGCAAAGTAACTTTAACGCTTAAAACGATTGTCTCGTCCCCTTGCGAGTATGCCCAATCGACAATCTAAAAAAAGCAGGATAATTTTTTTGAGTGCTTTTTCTTATCGGTCAATAAACCATTTAACGTTGGGGAATTTAACTAAATATAAGCCAGACGGGTTCCGGCTAGATAATCGTGCAGTGAACGCTTATTTTTTCGCAGAATAAAAAATAGATTAATGAGTAGGTAAAAGCCCAAGGTTATTCCCATAAGAAAATTAAACGAGAGCGTGCGAACAAAAAAGATACGCCAGAAAGGCGCTTTACTGCCATCGAGCATTTCGATACGAATGCCCACCAGATACTTGCCGACTGTTTGCGCACGCGTATACAGCAAATAACCATTTAGCGCGAGATAGGAGGCAATATAAACAGTGACGAGCGCGGCAAGCAGTTTGAGCGACACTTCGCTAAAGTTTAAATTCAGCGCCGCGCTCAAAGTGATCAGAACACTAGCGAACAGCAGATCGTAAAAAAAGGTATCTAGCTTCACGGCAAACCACTGATCACAACGGTCGGCGACCTGGCCTTGTTGATACCTTGAGCCCCAACGATAATACTTGAGATAACGATAAAAGCGGCCGACAAAAGTTTTGGCCAACCACTGAGAAAAAGCGAACGATTTAATTTTTTGCTCGACGCGAAGCCATCTCTCACTGCGAGCAACGGGTTTTGCGATATCGCCATTTTTTTCACGCTCATCAATCTGGCGCGCAATTTCCGCCACCCGGTCGGGAAATCTCACGGAATCAATATTTTCCTGAGCGTCAATTAATTCTGCAAGTGTGTAATGTGAAAAATCGGGTGCCGCTGACAATAGAGGTTACCTAAGGTGAATGGAAAAATTTTATTATTAATCGATTTCCCTTAGTATACGCGCTTGCCGATCGATTTGTGAATCAATGCACCGAATGAGTCACATTTTTTATCAGGTAATTTTGCGTTTCTGCAAAAATCGCGACTATTATTGCCACTGTCACGACAACTGCGACTCCCGCTGAACTCAACCAGCTAGTGCCAAAAACGATAAATAGCGCCGATCCTGCTACCCATAATCGATCCATCAGGACAATCTCTTTGGCTAGATTAATCACATTGTTATGACGAGCAACCCACACCACATATCCGGCAAAACCGATTAACCCGACGGCTAAGATCTGCAAATAGATGCCGTCAAAGCTGCCCAAAAAGTCAGCCAGTAATTCGGTAAAAATCAACATATCTGCAGCACATAATACTGAGAAAGCGGCATTGGTATACAACACTCGTTTTAATGCTTGGTGAGTCATTGTGTGTCTCCTCTAAAATGTCTCTTTGTAAGTGTCCTGATGGTGCATTGTCTCAGAGTGAGTAATAACCGCCATTACCTGTGAGGTAATGTTGAGACTTATCAATCAATGTAATACTCTCAAACTAACGATTATCAAAGGAGCGACAGATGAGTCATATCGGTGAGTTAATCAAAGGTTGGCGCCAAAGCCGTGGCTTAAGTCAGATGGACCTGGGGTTCGAAGCTAACATTTCGAGTAAACACATCAGCTTCCTGGAAACTGGGCGCTCGCAGCCTAGCCGTGAAATGATCATTAAAATTTCTAACTCGCTCGATATTCCACTCAGTGAGCGCAACGTTTTGTTAAATGCCGCCGGTTTTTCAGAAGCTTACAGTCGCATGGATATCAATCAGCCGGAAATGCAACCGGTGCGAAACGCCCTGCATATTTTACTGACTAACCACAACCCTTACCCGGCGGTAGTTTTTGACTGGGACTGGAATATCGTCATGGCGAATGAAGCACAACTGAAATTAAGTGAGCGATTTTTAGCCCTTCAGCCAAATTTCCCCATCACCTGTAATATTCTAGAAATGCTGTTTGACCCCAATGGTTATCGGCCATTTATCGATAACTGGGCTGAAGTGGTTAGCATCATTTTACAACGACTGCATAAAGAAAAAGTGATGTATCAGGACAGGCATTCGAATTTACTCGCACGACTGATGCAATACCCAGATATTCCCGCTAGCTGGCGGTCATATGATTGTCAGGCAAAATCACAACCGATGGTCAACCTGTCAATCACATTAGGTGCACAAAAACTCACGCTCTTTTCTACCCTCGCCTCATTCGGAACGCCGATTGATATCACCATGCAAGAACTGACTATCGAGCAATATTTTCCGGCGGATGCGGAAACCCAAGCTTTTCTAGACAACCTTTAATCTTGAGCGACGCCAATCTTCAGCGACGGCGCGCGACCGGCATAACACCTCAATTATCTTGAATTTCTACAAATCGCCGCAGAATTGACTAGAGTTAAAGGTAGTGTTCAACGCCAACAACAACGAAATCGACAATCGCCTGCCAGGGAGGAAATTGCGATTGATGTAATACCCTCGAGGTCAGGTAACCCATGCAGAATCTTAAATTTAGCCACAAATTAATCATTCTTTCATCTTTATTACTGGTGCTCGCGTTGGGCGCATCGGGGTTTAATAATTATCTTTTACTCAAAGAAAAAACCGAAAAAGATCTGGTTGCCGCCATCCAGGAGATCTCTAGCGCGACCGCTGCTAATATCTCTGACTGGTTAAATGGCAAAGCAAAAATCGTACTTTCCATGGCGACCACCGCCGCTGATGACTTGCAAGAGGCCGCAATAATCAAGGTGTTGCGACAAGCGCAAAAAACCGGCGACTTTAAAAACACCTTTATCGGTATGGCTAACACCAAAGCGATGTATCTGGATGATCCAGCGGTGGTATTGCCGCCAGATTATGACCCCACCATTCGTCCCTGGTACACCCTCTCTCAACGGCCGGGTAAAACCATCTTTACAGAACCTTATATTGACGCCTCAGAAGGCTACTTGGTCATTTCAGTCGCGACTCAGGTCAGGCGAAACGGTGAGTTTATCGGTGCCGCTGGCGCCGATATTCAGCTCACCGACATCGTCAATATTGTCAATCGAGTCGATTATCTCGGCCTGGGCTACGCATTTTTATTGACCGGTGAAGGTAATATCCTTAGCCACCCGGATAAAACCTGGGCGAACAAGAACGTCAGTGAATTACTCGGTGCGAGTACTCAACTAACCCCTGATTTAACCGCTTACCGGGTGGCGGAAACAGAAAAACTGGTTTCGTTTATTAAAATCAAGGGCATCGAATCAGTCGACTGGTACCTGGGGGTTGTACTCGATAAGCAGGCCGCCTATGCCTCGCTCACCGAGCTGAAATGGCAGTCTTTTGTATCCGGGCTTTTCGGCGTGCTCGCGACCTTCGTGCTTATCAACATTGCCCTAAGGGTTCTGCTGCAGCCTATTCGCCAACTGACTCTCGCATTTAAAGATATCGCTCAGGGTGAAGGCGACTTAACCCAACGACTAGCGGTGTCTGGCAAAGATGAGATAGGCCAACTCGCCAGTTATTTCAATGAATTTATGGACAAGATGCAAGAATCCATTCGTAACGTAAATGCATCAGCGACTTCGCTAGCGCACAATATTGTTCAGGTCAGAAAAGTGATCGAATCGTCTCGGAGTCTGTTTGACGACCAAAGCGAGAGAACCAGTAATGTCGCTTCGGCGATCAACCAGCTCAATGATTCGTCTAATGAAATCTCGGCGAATGCGCAACGGGCTTCAGAATTGGCCACCAGCATCCATCGCCTGTCAGATGAAAATCGCAGTTTCCTCGAGTCCAATATTCAAAATATTCAACGACTATCACAAAATGTGCAAACGTCAGGAGAACGCATCCAGGACTTAAACGCTAATACAGAAAACATCGGCAATATCCTTGATGTAATCAAAGGGGTCAGCGACCAGACCAACCTGTTATCACTGAACGCCGCGATTGAAGCCGCCCGCGCCGGTGAACAAGGTCGCGGTTTTGCGGTAGTCGCCGACGAAGTTAGGCAACTGGCTCACCGCACCTCGGACTCAACTAGTGAAATTCACGAAATGATCCAGACGCTACGAGAAGGCGTCGATCTTGTGGCTCAATCGATGCAAGAAAGCGCAAAACAAAGTGATATTTGTGTCGAGTCGGCCGGCGCAGCTGAAGAAACCATGCACGCCATCGTGAGCTCTATTAACGACATTGATAGCGAAAATCAATCTGTCGCCTCAGCCACCGAAGCGCAAAGCCATGTTATCGAAGACATTAATGGAGATATCGCCAGGCTTACCAGTTTGAATGTCAAAGGCTCGCAAAACCTCGATCGAATCACTGACGAATGCGATATGCTGCAAAAACAATTTGGCGAACTTAATAATCTGGTTCGCCAGTTTAAACTCTAGTGAGCCTGGAGCATTCGCCTTCAATAGGGGTTAAGGTCCGGCGTCTGAAAAGCGCGTTTAGCCGCCTCACAATGAAGTTGCTCGTCACTATAATAACGGCTCAAAACGCCAAGTAAATCGGCCTGTAGATCCTGATTGGCAGCCAGAAAACTATCGAAAGTTTTTGCCGGCTGCTCTGTTAGCCGCTGGGCCATAATCCGCACTGTAGCTTCGCTAACCGTGTGATGAAATTTATCGGTCGCGCCCAAGCTAGTCGCGTAACGGCTGATACCACCACAAACTTTCTCAATTGCGATAACCAACGAGTCCTGTTTGAGGTAAAGCCAGGCGATACGTAAATGACCACGATGGTCAAAGTGATCAGGGGATAAGGTCAAGTTTTCAAATTGCCGTTGGAATTCGGCGTCGGTTAATTCCATAGGGTTCTTCACTCCGAATAATAGACTGGTTATTGCATTCGAAACTGAAGCTTAAACCCTACAGTTATAGACGGGTCAAATCCGTCGGATCAGGATGGCGCCAATAAATAATTGGCAAAAACAAAATAACCGCCATATCCGAATGCCGCCCACACAATAAGACCGACCAAGACCACCAAGATCCCGTCGGGATCAACGCCTCGGGTAAATACCCGGCATACTGCGTAGCCTGTTCCTTTGATTAGAATTTCAAAGAGGATTTCAACCAAAATCCGGCCAATGCCTTTGATTAGACCACCGAATAATTCTCCTGCAATTTCTCCAACTGGCACAATGAGTAACTCTCTATTTTTCGTTCAGGGTTCTGGTAGAATTTTTACTTCGCAGCTTCCCCAAATAATACCAAAAAAAGAGCAACCGACAATACGGGTAACCTCAAAGAATACTGACCTAAAACATCTGCGACTTCTTTATAAAACAAGCCAATGACGGTACAAGCGCGACAGCGGTTATTAATTGATAAATACTACTGATTGATAAATAGTGTTAATTGAATACCAGCTGCAACACATCCTGCTCATCCATGCCGGTTTCTGAAGACACATTTCGCTGCAATCGGCGCAATGCCAGCAAGCCTCCAGTCACCACCTCGCAATCGCCATTTGCTGCTAGTTTAGAAACGGCATTCACTTCAAGGGGTTCGGCAGTTTTATCCACAAACCAGAGACTGCCATCTAGCTGTTGGAACAATCGAGCCGGCGGTGCCGAAACAAACACATCGCCCTGACAGTTTTCTGCCAGAAAAAACTGCCCGCTAGCCGGCATCGTTATTTGCCCTTGATTGTTCGCAAAAAACTGATATCCGGTTGTCGTTACACCGCGGTATTGCGCCTGGTTGGAATTGGATGGAAAAATCTCTGCAACGGTTTCATTTTGTCCATTTTGTAATAAAATTTGCGGCGTGGTTGGTTTGGCAGGGAGGGCTTTTGGGCTTTGCTCCAGGGTGGCGATTTGTCGTTGCAATTGGGTGATCTGATCGGAGATTTCTGCTTGTTCTTCACCTTGAGTATTCCCTGACTGGACGGCCGCAATTAACGCCTGATTAGTCCTTTTGAGCTGGAAAAACTGCCAGATTAAAACCACCTGGATGAGAAAAATTACGATGAAGCCGGCAACCAGCCATCGACTTCTATTTTGTGCCCTAAGCTCGCGCTGGCTTTCAATAAAATCATCGTGGGACTCTAACCTGAGCACTAACGCGTGTTCAAAACTCTCTAGCATTTTATGAGTTTGCTGCGTTAAATATCGCGTTTGGCGTTTGCTAAAGGCAAGCAATTCCTCGGTTTGCTTGGCGCTTTGTTTGTCTAGATATGGTTCAACGTTTTTAAGCCAAAATTCGTCTTTATCAGCATTGTCTGAGTCAGATATTGCTGGTTGTTGCGATTGGGAAGAGTCGAGTTGTGTAGCGAGATGCTCGGCCGCGATAATCGATTTTTCGACGGTGAAAGGACGCCCGTTACTCTCGGTGGCTAAATGCTCATCTGACAACATACCGAGTTTCGCCAACTCATTGTGAAGATAATGTTTTTCTTCTCCTTTGGGTAACACATCGGCGGCGCCCATCGCTTTGGCCTGGGCAACATAATTGTCCCCCTGTTTTGAGGTATACATTAAAACCGGGATGGCGGCTGTTTTAGGATCGCGCTTCATTTTCTGCAGCGCTTCTAATCCGTTCATTCCTTTCATGGAATGATCTAAAAAAACAATATCCGGCTGCTGTTTGGTTAAGTATTCGAGCGCCTGCTCTCCTGAATAGACTGCCACACTACTAATATTCAGGGGTTCCAGCATATCAGCGAGAACTTTACAGGCCAGTCGCGAATCGTCAACTATCAGCGCGTGTTTCGACATTTGTGAACCTTGGGAGCTATCCATGTGTGACCAATAAACCTGATTATAGACGAATAATTGACCGTCACTGCAGCAATCGGTACCGCGCAGATTAAATTCAATTGTCACCCGCTCGGCTATTGCAGCGGTAAATTGCGCGTCCTACAATGAATCACTCTTCACTAATTGGTGAAATCACCGGGACCCTTATGACGCAAGAGCTTTTTCGCGACGACGCTTATCTCAAATCGTGCACGGCAAACGTGGTGGCCATTAACGAACGCGGCGGGATCATACTCGACCAGACAGTCTTTTATCCCACTGGTGGTGGTCAGCCAGGAGATTGCGGGACCATCAAATTTGCGGATTCCCAGGTCACCATTGCCACCACGGTCAAAGATCGCGACACCGGAGAGATTGTTCATGTTCCCCATGAAGGTCAGGCGTTACCATCAGCCCGCACAACCGTCACTGCTGAAATTGATTGGCAAAGCCGGTATTTGCATATGCGTATGCATACTGCGCTTCACCTGCTGTGTGCCGTCGTACCGTGTGGCGTGACCGGCGGTCAGATTGGCGCGCAAAAAAGCCGGCTCGATTTTGATATCGGCGACACCACACTCGATAAAGACGCCATCACAGAAAAACTGAACGCGCTCATCGACGGTGACCATAAGGTTACGACCGAGTGGATCAGCGATGATGAAATGGCCCAAAATCCTGAACTGGTGCGTACCATGTCGGTACAACCGCCGCGCGGGGCCGGTAAAGTCAGACTTTTAAAAATAGGCGATACAATCGATCTGCAACCCTGCGGTGGAACCCACATTCAACACACGGCAGAAATTGGCGCGGTTCGCGTTGCAAAAATCGAAAACAAAGGCAAGCGAAATCGCCGCGTGAATATCGTCTTGGCCGACGAGTCACACTAAGCGTTAACGTTTTTCAGCGGTAATCGCGACCATCCATACGGTGCCGTTTTCTCGCGCTTGCTCCACTTGTGCCTGCGGATAACTGGATATTTCAATCGGCCAGTCGATTAATACATTGTCTGGCGGACGATAGGCCTCGAGGGGTTCGTTTTGTTCACGCCATTTTTCCAGATTTACCTGGGTCCATTCGTTAGGATCAAAATAGCTTTGAATTTTTTCAAGATCACCCATGATAAACATTTCATGGCCGTGGAAGTGAATCGGTACGTCAAAATACACCGTGCCACCCGGTTTGAGCACACGAGCGATTTCTTTTAAACAATCCCCATAATCCGACGGCTCTCTCAGTGCAGCGCCCGCTTTTTGCCCCCAGTGTTCCATCGACTGAATGGCAAAGGCTTTATCAAAAGTATTGTCGGGAAAAGGTATGTACGCTGCGTGGCCATAGCCACCTTGTCCGATTTGCGGTTGTTCATTCTTGGGCCGACGCGGTTCGACCCCCGTCCAGGTGCCACCACTACGCCTGATAAGATTTCGGGCCAACATAAATTTGCCAAAGCCAATCTCAAGCACATCCTGATCTTTGCAATCATAAAGATGCGCTTCGATACTCGACACCACACATTTTCGTAGCGGAGAGCCAAATCGAATGGAGCATTGTTGCCGCTCGGCGTCGAAGCTGGGGCAGTTTCGACAGGCGACTACCCGGTACCCATCAACTTCTTGCCAATATTGACCGCCCCATTTATTCGCGCATTTTTGTGGGCTTATTCGAAAACTATGCCAGCGCTTGAGTATTGAATCTTTTTTTGAGTGCATGGATAGCAGCATATAGCAGCCGATCGAGACCGTCAATGACCCGCACATAATGACTCAATTAAGTGTGATATGCGTAACAAATGCGGCTTAAACGACGTCTAAAAATTAGGTCAAATGCTGGAGCTTCCATTGATGAAACAACCACTCATTTCATGTCATACTCATGACTATGTTGAAATTGCGTGTGTTTATCACTTGCGGGTCGAGCTTTTAATGATCGACGGCAATTGCGTGATCGGCAACGCACAAACGATTGAACTCGACCTACAAAAAAACGAATGCCTGGTTTTGGATTCGGCACAAGACGCCCAACGCGTCCCGCTCAACCGAGCTAAAAGTATGCGCGCTTTGGAGAAAAACCCGCATTTTGATCTGGTTGAATTTTAACGTGCTTCGTTTTGCTCGGTGTACCCAATATCCTCGTTGTGCCCAATATCCTCGTTGTGTCAAATTTTACAGAAACGCAATTAAAGTTGCCGCTGTATAAAATCGACCGCGGTATTAAAAAGCGCGTGACTAAATTCAGGTGTCTCCATGGAATGACCAGCTTCCTCAAAAATCTTCCATTCAAAAGGTTTATGGTATTTTTCCAGCATCAACTTTAATCGAAAAGCGTGTTCTACATCCACGACATCGTCTTTAGCGCCGTGCATAATGAGCAGCGGCCGCTTGAGATCCTTAACCAGATAGATAGGCGAAATTTTCTTATTAAGATCATACTCACCGACAGTATCGCCGACATATTCTTTTAACCAGATATCTTGTCGTTCGGTGCGATAAGGAGAGTTCAAATATAAATTAACATCACTCACCCCGGCAACGTCGACGCCACACTTAAAAATTTCCGGGTGCTGTATGGTCAACATCGCGGCTGCATAACCGCCATAACTCATCCCCATGATACAGATCTGGTCACTATCAATTTCCGAGCGAGTCGCGACGGCGTTGGTTGCCGCGACAATATCTTTAAGAATAAGGTTGCCCCACTCGCGTTTGCCGGCCTCTTTCAATTCAAACGAATATCCACTCGAGCCTCGATAATTGACGCGCAATACCGCAAATCCCGAAGCATTGAGATATTGGGATGCGGCGTCAAAATAGCGCGAGTCGAACACACCAATGGGCCCGCCGTGCGGCATGACAATTAAAGGCGACGCAGGTTTATTGTTAGTTTTAGGCAAATTGAGAATGTATGGGATCGAAAGTCCTTCGACCATCACCGAGCTTTCTATCTGGCGAGTTTTTAGTTGGTTATCCAGATGTGGAAACAGGCTTCCTAGCAGCTGGCGCTTTTGGTTACTCTGATTCACCAGATAGAATTGACCCGGTTGACGATGCGACTCTAAATACTCAACCGAAAATTGTTTATCACTGGACTCGCTAATTCGCGCCGTGAGTAATTCTCCGTTGTGTGATTTTTTATTCGCATTGGCTTCGACTGAATTTGCATCGATAAACATATTTTGCACGCGACCGTTTTTTAATACTTTGACGCCCACGAGTTGGCTCGACCGGTCAGCCATAATCAGACTCACAATCTGATGAGAGTCAGACTCATAAATCAGTTCCTCACTACCCGTCTTATAATTCACTTTGTAAACCGAACGTTCCTCGTCTTCGGCAAAATCCAGGCAATAAAAAGTATCGGGCTCTTGCGCGATGGCAACGGGTAATATTCGTCTTTCTTGCTGCGTTTTTTGACGGTTATCGTCCGATTCATCATCGGTCCAGTTATGAATTTTCGTCGCTTCGCCCTGCTCATTGATACTATTAAGCGTTAACCCACCTTCGCGTATATAATTGAGTACGGCTTTAACTTCACCTTGCGTATCAAAAAACCAGCGAATGGCAAACCCTTCCACCGAAACCACTTCATTTTTCTTTTTAAACTGTCCACCATCTTTTTTATGGAGTTTTCCAAGACGAATTTTGTGGGGCGACAATAAGCTCGGTTGAATGCGATACACTTTCGAATAAATACCGCTTTTCGCGTACAAAAAGGCGTCTGCTTCATCGACCAACGGGTCGACTAACCACCCATTGGTTCTAACACTTTTAATGATCGGTTGAGCATTTTTCTTGCTAGGAATTTGAATCACTAACAAAAAACGAATGGCTTTCGTATCGAGCAAATCCTCGACACCTTTTTTCAATTCTACAAACTGCGCGGAAATATTCTGATTGTCTAACCAGGTGATACCACTGATATGCGCATTATCCGGTGTAAACTCCGACAGGTTTAACAGTATTTCTGAGGCTTTGCTTCCGCGTTTACGCAATTGAAGCTGCTGGCTATCCTTATCATTGACCATCGTGGCGATATGTATGCCATCCGGGCTGATGATCGCCGATGTCATTTTAGGTATCGCAAAAAAATCCAGTTTTTCACTCGCTGCTGATACTGACGTTATAAGGCTGAACAATATAAACAGTCCAAGGTTTTTTACTACTAACCATTTAACGCGCATTTTACTGTCCTTGTTCATCGCTTAAACTCGTCAAAAAATCATCCCTGACACCAACGCCTAACCGCAATGGAAAATTTTCCAGAAGCGTGCTGAGTTGATTTTCAATGTCCGCCTTATTTGTGGCAATACGATTAACAAGGTCAATATCAACGTATTGCGTTGAGCGTTTCTTATCAATCACCAATTTTCCGATATAATTGATTTGGCCAGGTTCAATACTAAAGCGCCACTCTCTGCGCGACGAGGTGTCTACCCGAAAAGGTAAATTAAAATAGGGGGCGTTGACGCGAGTAATTTGATAAAGGCCTGCCGGTATTTTTGCCAGATAAAACCCTGCAGGTTTGTCTTTGAGATCCATGGTTTTTTCTTTACCTAACAGCCGAGCTTGTTGACCGGCGGCTAAGTATTTTTGATCGCGGGCTGATAATTGTTGATACACCAATGATGGTGCCGAACCGTTGACATCCAGATCAATCAACAGATAACCCTGTTTTTTCGTCAAAGGTTTACTTTCTAAAAGGCGCTCTGGGGTAAATAGTGTGATGGCACCCGCCAACGGGATCGATAGAAAAAGTGTGAATATTACACACACCATTCGAGGGAAAATTAACTTCACGACTAAAATTTCCTTATTCAACTTACTTTATTCGCGTTTAAAATTGCCTTAAACCACATTATCCATTGACTTATGATACGGCGATTGGCATCTTTGCTATGGATAATAAGTGCTGTGCTGTGTTAAAGCAACGCCCCTGCGGAAAACAGAATAATAAACAACAAAAATAAACACAGGTTAAACATTAATTTTTATTTGGAGTCAACATGAGGGAGTATTCTCGTATAATCCGTGTCAATTTCAGCGCGGTTGTCGGCCTGATAGGTCTTGTTTCACTAATTGGCTGTGGTGGTTCTTATTTGAACACTCGTCCTGTTCTTGATCAACAAACCTTATTGCAACCCGATCAGGGCATTGTCGTAGCGCGGGTCATTAATACCAGCGCCTACCCATTGCCATTCAATAATCTCACCATCACCCCTGAGAATTTAAACGAATCGAAAAAAGTAAAACCAGACGAGTTACAGGCGTTAACCCCCTATCAACGTGACACCACCGTTTTTGCATCGGCAATTCCACCTGGTACTTACGCACTGAGTAGCATTTACGCCTGGCATTTCCGCGGCGAATATCGCTATAGTAAATTTGCAACCACCGATGCCAAGCTAGGAACTTTTGAAGTTAAACCAGGCCACGTGACTGATCTCGGTACCATTCTCTACTACCCGAAGCCACAGACGGATAAATATTTAAACGTGCTAACCCGGGTACCGGCTACGGCTACTGGCGAAGTTCTCACCAAATACTTTCCCTTTTATCAATATCACCCCGACAAATTGCTAACCTGGAAAGACGACGGCCGGGATGAAGAGCGAGAATCCCTTTTTGCTTCCATCGCGCAAAACCCGGTGGACTTCAATAAACGCTATCAGGCACCAGATAACTCTCTGTATTTTCTCGCCAAGTTAGGGGTTATTGTGAAAAGAACCGCCAATGGTGATTGGGAACTGGATGGCGTCGACACCAACCTTAACTTGAACGCAATCGCACAGAATGAAAATGGCGATCTGATTGTCGGCGGCGCCGAGGGCAAACTTTTCTGGAAGCCGCACGGAAAAGCATGGGTCGATATTTCTTTAGATAATAAAAAAGTCATAAAAGAATTACTTTTTTATAATGAAACGACCATCGATATGATTGTCGACGAAGGCTTAAAAGCGGTCGTCTACCGCGCGCCAATCGCTGGCGACCATTTTGCCTGGCAAGAAATGAACCGTTACGATTCGAAAAAAGGTTGGGCAAAATTTGAGCGAGAAGAGCCGACCAATGCCAGCAAGAAAAAAACCAAAGCCGCCTATCAGACGAAAACCAAGCCTAAGCGTATTTCCCAATTGGGTATTCGAGCGCTCGATAACAAGCATTTCATCGATATCAGCGTTCAACACGTTTCCAATAACGCCGCCTTTCCAAACTATGATCTGAAAACCTATGGTTTCCATCCTGACACCTGGGTGATGTTTAAGCCACAAGAAGAATCGGAAATGACCGCCATCATCGACGCTGGAGCGGCTAAGCTGGGCATCGAAGAAGCGGGTTTTTGGGACTGGGATGGACGCCCTGAATATTATCGTCACGACCAAGATAGCGACCAATGGGTAGAGATTAAAAATAGTGTCTGGCGCTGTGAGGACGGCAGTATTACGACGCGCAAAGTCTGTGACGGAAATAAGAAGAGCCCGAAAGCCAAGTTGACGTCCTTCAACTTTCGCTCTCTGCCATTCTTTAAGGGCCCATTAGAAGCTATCGTTATCGCTGGTTTTTCTGATTTTGACTTCTGGAGTGGTGAGCGATCAAACGAAGTAAAAATCCTCGCAACTAGTGATGGGGGTAAAACATGGACAGACACAGGAAATAAACTGCCCTTTGATTTTTGTGGCATTATTATTCGAGAAATCAAAGATCGTATCTTGTTATCTTGCGATGGCGTCTCTTCGGATTTTTACGAATCCTTCGATGACGGCGCTACTTGGGAGCATGTCAGGCAACAAGAAAATTTCTAGGCGTTATCCGTTCGCCAAAAGCCCGGTTATATCCGGGCTTTTTTGTGAGTATTTTATGCTAGAATTGCTCCTGATTGATATTTACCCATCCAGTTCATTTTAAGCCTTTATGATTAGACTCAAGAAGTTATCGCTTTACCAGGCCAGCAAGCAATTGCTCGATCAGGTCGACCTGACCCTTTACCCCGATCATAAAATCGGTATTGTCGGTAAGAACGGCTGTGGTAAATCGAGCTTGTTTCAAATGCTCAAAAATGAACTTGCGCCAGAACATGGCGAGCTTGAGTTTCCACCCAAATGGCGGATCAGTTCAGCGAAACAGGAAACGCCTGCCAGTGAATTATCGGCCATTGATTATGTATTGTCCGGCCATCAGGAGTATTTCGCCCTCAACCAGCAATTGGCCGACGCCGAACGTGCCGGCGATGGGCATCAAATTGCCAGCATTCACGCCAGTCTGGAAGCCATTAACGGTTGGTCGCTGCCTTCACAGGCCGCCAAGTTACTCACTGGCTTGAGTTTTACCGAGGCGCAAATGGCCAGTAAGGTCAAGGCGTTGTCCGGTGGTTGGCGAATGCGCCTTAACCTGGCGCAAGCGTTAATTCAACCCGCAGAATTATTACTCCTCGACGAGCCAACTAACCATCTGGATTTAGAAGCGGTTCTCTGGTTGCAAAGTTTTTTGCGTCAATACGACGGTATGTTAATGACCATTTCCCATGACCGGGATTTTCTCGATAGTTTTTCCAGCCATATCCTTCACTTTGAAAATCAGAATATCATCTGTTATAGCGGCAACTATTCCAGTTTTGAAAAGCAAAAGCACGAACGCGATGTGTTGCAACAAGCACAGTTTGATAAACAACAAAAAGAAATTGAGCATCTGGAAAAATTTATTACTCGTTTTAAGGCGAAAGCCAGCAAAGCAACTCAAGCACAAAGTCGTGTTAAAGCGTTGGAAAAAATGGATCGCGTGAGCGCGGTGCAGATCAGGACAAAATTTGGATTCGAGTTTGCGTCTATCAATAAAAATATTACCGAATTGATTAATCTGGCGGATGCTTCTGTTGGATACGATGAGCTGACCATTTTATCGAATATTCGCATGCGAATTTTGGCCGGACAACGGATAGGTTTGCTCGGTCGAAACGGTGAAGGTAAGTCGACTTTAATCAAGTTGATCTGTGGCGAATTGAGCAACCGTTTGGGAGAAGTCAGTCGCAATAAACATTTTAATGCCGGCTATTTTGCTCAACACCAGGTCGAGCAACTTAATCTTGATCAATCACCCATCTCGCACATTCAGTCCCTGGGCGACGATATCAGCGAACAAGAAGCGCGAAACTTCCTCGGCGGATTTGCGTTCCACGGCGATAAAACGCAGGACAAGGTCAGTGGCTTTTCTGGCGGTGAAAAAGCGCGACTGGTCCTTGCCATGATTACCTGGCAAAAACCAAACTTATTATTACTTGATGAGCCGACCAACCATTTTGATATCGAAATGCGCGAAGCATTGTCTCTCGCCTTACAAGATTACGACGGCGCCGTCATTTTGGTTGCCCATGATAAGAACCTGATGGAAAGCGTGGTCGATGAATTTTGGCTGGTCAATGATGGAAAGGTCAACCCGTTTCCCGGCGATCTCAATGACTACCAAAAATGGCTCAACGATAATCGCTGGGGAGCAAACCTGAAATCATCGGTCGAAAACAAAAGCCAAAGTGCGCAATCTAAAAAAGAGCTAAAACGTCAAGCCGCTGAGTTACGGCAGAAAAAAGCGCCGTTGACCAATCGCCTGAAAAAAGTCGACCAGTTAATGGCATCACTCCAAACCGAACAGATCGAACTTGACCATCAGCTAGCCGACTCCAGTTTGTATGAAGCACAAAATAAAGACAAAATGTCGCAGATAGTTGACCGCTCGAATACCGTCAAGCAGGAGTTGGAAAAACTCGAAGAAGAATGGCTGGAGCTTAACGAGCAACTCGAAGCATTTGACGCAGCGACGGAATAGGCTAATTGGAAGCACGATTATGATAAGCAAAAATAAAAGATTTATTGCCGGCGCCGCTTGTCCAAAATGTCACGAAGTGGATTCACTGATAGTCGATATGGATGACCAGCACATTGAATGCGTAGAATGCGGTTTTAGTCAAAGCGAAGCCGATCGAGACGCGGAACACGCCGCCAACCAATCTGAATCGGTGACAAAAATCGCGCCAAAAAAAGTGGACGTATCGACTATCATTCGTGTTAAAAACGTCAAAGACGACTAGCTGAGAGCGACGAGATGGACATTAATCATCTGAACAAAATCAAACAAGACGCCAAATTATTACACTCACGAGAGACGATTGATTTAGCGCTCGATAAACTGGTGGTGAGCCTCTATCGAGACTACCACACGCGCAACCCGATATTTTTAGTCGTGATGAACGGCGGACTGATTTTCGCCGGGCGGCTGCTTCCAATGCTGAATTTTCCGGCCCAAATTGACTATTGCCATGCCACCCGTTACCGCGGCGAGACTCGCGGTAGCGATCTGGAGTGGAAAGCTAAGCCGCAGTTAGAACTCAAAGGGCGTCATGTGGTAATTATTGATGATATTCTCGATGAAGGGCATACCTTACAAGCTATCAAACAAGACTGTATCGAGCGAGAAGCCGCCAGCGTGAAGACTTTGGTGCTGATAGAAAAAATACATGATCGCAAAGCTATCGCAGGAATGCGGGCCGATTACTGCGAGCTAGAAACACCGGATCATTATATTTTTGGCTACGGTATGGATTACAATCATTATTGGCGCAATAGCGATCAGATTTATCTGCTCAATACGGACGAAACTTAAATGCGCGATCCTGACAAGATTCACGATACGCCGATTAATCATCTGGTCATCCTGATGGCCATGCGCGAAGAAGCGCAGCCGATTATCGATTCACTTTCACTCAAAGAAAATAAAGATGCTTTTCACCTGCAATTGCCGATGCGTTGCTTTCAGGGTCAGGTAAATTCCTTACAGGTGTCATTGGTGATTTCCGGTATTGACGACCGCCATCAAGTCGATAACATTGGCAGTGAAGCGGCCACATTAATGGCCTATGAAGCCATTACTCAACTGTGTCCCGACTTACTTATTTCTGCAGGAACCGCCGGCGGCTTTGCCGCACGAGGCGCGCAAATTGGAACCATTTATGTCAGCGAAGAACATTTTGTTTATCATGACCGCCACGTTCCATTGCCAGGATTTGATGAGTCTTCAATCGGAAAATATCCGGCCTTAAAGGCTAGTCGACTGACGAAAAACTTACATTTGAAAGCCGGCGTGATTTCTACTGGCAGTAGTTTAGAAAAAAGCGACAAGGATATTCTGGTTATTGATAAGCACAACGCCGTTGCCAAAGAAATGGAAGCGGCCGGAATAGCCTGGGTCGCGATGTTATTTAAGATCCCTATGCTGGCGTTAAAATCGATTACCAACTTACTCGATGAAGATAATCAGTCGGAAGCCGAATTTCTCAAAAATCTCGCCTACGCGTCGCAATGCTTACACGATAAAGTACTCGAGTTGGTGGATTATCTGCAGAATAAAACAATTGAGGATCTTGAGTAATTAGTCGTTCCCCTTATCAGGGGGAAGAACAGTTCCCACGGAGAAAAATAATGATAAAAACCAGTGCCGATTTTTTTAGCCGCGTGATGCAACGATGGCTGCCCGACGCCTTTTTATTCGCCGTTATACTGTCTTTAATCGTGTTTCTTTGCGGCATGATTTTTCAAGGTCAGTCGCCGGTGCAAATGGCCGACCATTGGGGCAACGGATTTTGGAAGCTGCTCACCTTTTCCATGCAAATGGTATTAATTCTGGTCCTCGGCCACATTCTGGCAATGAGTAAACCGGTCACCGCCCTATTACGCAAGATCGCTTCGCTAGCTCATTCGCCCGCGCAAGGGATCGTTTTAGTCACGATTGTTTCGATAGCCGCCGCCTGGATAAACTGGGGTTTTGGACTAGTCGTCGGCGCGTTAGTCGCGCGTGAAGTCGCACAGAAAGTTGACGGACTTCATTTTCCATTATTGATTGCCTCGGCCTACAGCGGTTTTTTAGTCTGGCACGGCGGATTATCCGGTTCAATTCCGCTGAAAATAGCGTCATCAAGCCAGGACTCATTAAACGCCTTGCTCAACGGCCAGACTATCGACGTCTCGCAAACCATTTTTGCGGTAGAAAATCTGATCATTATCCTGGCGTTGTTGATTAGCTTACCAATTATCAACCTGTTAATGATGCCCAAAGATCAGATTGTTGAATTTCATGAGAAAAGCGAGCCTCAAACGCCGATCAATATCGATGACATGTCGCCGGCTGAAAAATTAGAACACAACCCGTTGATCAGTCTTATTTTGGCGGGCATGTGTGGTCTGTATCTGTTCAATTATTTTTCCGCAGGCAATGGCCTGAATCTCAATATCATCAATTTATGCCTTCTGACTTTAGGTTTGCTACTGCACGGTAACCCGTTTAATTATTTGGCAGCATTGAAAAAAGCGATATCCGGCGCCAGCGGCATTATTCTTCAATTTCCGATTTACGCGGGCCTGATGGGTATGATGGTTCAATCGGGACTCGCCGACTCAGTCAGTAACTGGTTTGTAGAAATTTCCAGTCAGGACTCCTTTCCGGTGCTCACATTTATTAGCGCCGGTGTGGTCAATTTTTTCGTGCCTTCTGGCGGCGGACAGTGGGCCGTACAAGCGCCCATTGTGATCCCGGCGGCACAAACTTTAGGCGTGCCGATTAACCATGCCGCCATGTCAGTTGCCTGGGGAGACGCCTGGACCAATATGATCCAGCCGTTTTGGGCGCTGCCGTTGCTGGGGATCGCCGGATTAAATATTCGACAAATTATGGGATTTTGTACGGTTATCTTTATCTGGAGTGGGCTATTGATTGGTACGCTGATTTATTTTTTATATTAGTGAAACGAATGACCATTTTGAAAGTCTCTTGAAGACTGAAAAACAGGAGAGCGTTATGCCGCATTTTGTTATCGATTGTTCCGATACGGTGTTAACTACCCACAGCGAAGAATCCATTATTGAAGCCGTTCATATAGTCGCCAATCAGTCGGGATTGTTCGATGAAAATGATATCAAGGTCAGGTTAAACCCTTTTCAACAGTACCGAGTCGGCAACAAAAAACAGGATTTCATTCATGTGTTTGCCAATATCATGGAAGGCCGGCGCCAGGAACAAAAAGCCGCGTTATCCAATGCGATAGTGACCAAACTGACAGCAATGTTTCCGAAGTTTGAATTTATCGCGATGAACGTACGTGATTTTGAGAAGGCGACTTATTGTAATCGTGAAATGTTAGCGGGTTGCTAAGCATCGGAGCTTTGATGCCGCTTATTTTATTGCGCTAAGGCTACGATGCGCGGAGTTTTAAACTGTCAGCGAAGCCCAAGCTTTAACATTCCTAATCATTGCCCAGTTATATCCAATATAATATTTGCACATCGTCGTCAAAAGCTTTTCTAAAATTGGCTAAACATCTTTTACTCGGGTTAACCATATACTTAGTGTGGCAAATGGAGAGTAGAGGAATATCTGATGAACTATCCGAATAGCCAAAAACCCTATGATAGGATTTCAGATTAACTGTTTTTTCCAATTGCTTTATTTTGTTTTGCCCAAAACAATGAAAACTACTCACCATTCCGTCAAATAGCCGCAGCTCATTGGAGCCCACGATTTTTAACTCCGGCAATTCGGTTCTTTCAACAATTGCATCAAGCATCCATTGGGATGCGCCACTAACAATAACCACTTGATGTCCCTGTCTGGCGTGGTCGTTAATCTCTATCAATGCTACTTTATAAATAGTGACTTGGGGCAGTCCTAAATAGTAATCAATGAAATTTGCTCTTAACTCGCTGAGTTGTTTTGGTGAAAGCCCTACAGTTGATAACCATAGATAAATAGAATTGCCGATAAAACGCGTTTTGTTGGAGAGGAAAAAAGTGAACGCTAATGGTGAAAGTACTAAAGCGAAAACTAGTCTCAGGAAATGCTTTTTTAAGGAAAAAAGAATAAAATAATAGCCAGTATCGTGGCTAATGATAGTTTTATCAAAATCGAAAAATGCTATTGAATTCATCGTTGGGAATAATACGCTCGAATTTACGCGCCAGTGAAACTGATCGCGTGCAATTGATTGTTATGTACGTACAACGATCTTTCCTTTGTGGGTGGCCGATCCAAAATGATGAAATGCGTTTCGGACATCATTGTTCGTGAATTCGAACTGCGTATCTATTACTGGTTTAAATTTGCCAGCTTCAAAAAGTTCGTTAAAGTAAACTAGGTCTCGGTTAGTCTGCAAGCCTATAACCCGAAGCTTCCTATCTCGGGCTAGATTTATGCGTAAGCCTGAGAGTCCGATTTTCAGCAAACTGGGTAACTCCCCTCCTACAGTTGCATAAACACCATTAGGTTTCAAAGCGCGCTCGTAATCCGCTGGCGACCGATTGGTCTTGACATCGATAATCAAGTCGTAACTCTGGCCGTTGCGCGTGAAATCCTCATTCCTATAGTCGATCACATGATCGAATCCCCACTCGCGCATCTCGTCGAGTTTTGCCGTGCTATCAACGCCAGTCACTTTCAGGTCCTCTAATTTCAGGAGTTGAATGGCTATACTTCCGACGCCCCCCCCGGCTCCATTTATCAGAATTGCCTGTCCTGGTTTAGGCTTACCACCCGCCATAACTCCTTGCAGTGCAAGCATGCCTGCTTGAGGAATGGCGGCAGCTTGCTCAAAACTCATATTTGGGGACTTAGATCTTACATCACTTTGCGGCGCACATACATACTCTGCAAACCCTCCGAACCCGCAACCAGATAGGTCACCGTACACCTCATCGCCAGGTTTGAATGAACTGACTTTACTTCCCACTGCTTCAACTACTCCTGCAATATCGGAGCCTATAATGATGCGCGGTTTAGACAGTCCCGCCATAAAGCGATTCGGCAAGAAAGGTGAGCCGTTAAGCAAACCCCAGTCCCAATCGTTGACCGAGACAGCAATTATTTTAATAAGCACTTGATTGTCAGCCGGACTGGGTTTCTCAACATCTTGGATCTCCAGAAAATCAGGTGACCCGTATTTCCGAAAAATAAGTGCTTTCATCTGTCCGGTTCCATATAAAGGAAATAAAAAAAGAAAAATACAAAAAAAATAAAAAAAATAGAAATAAGAAAAAAATAAGGGGACACCCTGATCTTCCCCACACTTTCCGGACACTCAGTTAATGGACACCAATGCATTCTCATATGCGATGGGGTTCATATATCCAATCGACGAATTTTTTCTCTTATAAAAATAAGGAAATAACGGAAATAAGGGGACACCCATTTAATATTCATTGCCAATCATATTACCCAACTATACACCTTTTCTCTACTGGAAAAATTCCTCTCTTTTAACGACGTTAAGGAACAAACCTATGAATCACCAGACTGGCAAGTTTTCTCGAATCACATGCAGCACAATTCTCAGCGAAGCTGATTGTTATTAATTAATACCTTTTTAGTCTCTAAATATACAATCGCCGTGCGATGGGTTTACCGCGACAGTATTTCTTTTCGATTTTATCAATGTAATGAGTCAGTACACTGGGCGAGCCAATGGCACTAAGCTGTGACAGGTCGTCGTTTTGTGCCATCAATCGGATGAACTCATCACTTTGTAAGTTGATTCGGGTTAGTAGCGGTGGTACTTCTGCTTGTATAAAGCCACGCTTGTTGGGAAGGATGGCTCTACCTAACCAGTCGACCAGTTGCAGGTAGTCTTTTTCACTAAAGCGAATGGCGTTTTTGTGTTGTTGTTTGGATTGAGTGAGTTTGGTCAAGGGAACGGGCAAAATGTGCTGAGAGTTTAGCGATTTCTGAACGCGTTGTTGGACGGAGGTGTAATTAGATTGCTCCGGGGTTTTAGCAATTGTGGCACGAATGGGATTGAGATCAACGTAGCTCATGGTAGTGATAACAGCACCTTCATCAAGTAGTGGCTGGGATTTAAATCGACCTTCCCAGAACCGACCTTTGCAATTGTCTTCTCGGTTGGCTTCTCTCGCCAGATATTCGTTGAGGCCACGCATAAACCAGGAGATGTCCATCAGTCGGTTTCGCCATTCTTTAATAATTTCTTGTGCGACTGCGGCAATGCCTTTAGCTTGGGGATTTTTTTGGTATTGCTTGACGACTTCAGGAATGTTGTAGAGTCTTTTCCAACGCCGGATAATCGTGGCTTCACTCCAGTTAGTTGCTTTATCAACGTCGACTCTAAGGACAAGGTGATAATGATTAGACATGATGGCATAGCTGGCGACTTCGATGGCAAATGATTGAACTTGATGGGCAAGTCTTTCAATGATCCAGTCACGACGATGCTCAAAGTTTTTACCGGAAAACTTGTCTTCACCGCAAAGAAAAGCCCGTCTGACACAGCGCGAAATGCAGTGATAATAAGGTGTGGACTCCAAATCGATAATACTTTCTCGAGCGCGAGTCATGGTAGAAAATCCTTTTCAATAGGCACTTACATAAAGACTACTCATACAAGTAGCTTGCGTCAAATAGATTTTGAGATATTTGATTAAATTATTATGGGTGTCCTTTATCTTTTTGGTTAGGCATTACTTTTCCACTCTTGTATAAATTGACTTGGACTCAATTTCAGTTTCTTTACTTCGATCAATCCAATGCACAGTCACAACCTCAAAGTCATTAGAAAAAACCAAATAGGTTCCCAAGTATTTCGAAGCAGAGGGAACAGCTAAATCGTATTTACTTTCTGCATCACTAAGCAAAACTAGCTTCCCGATGACGCTTGCTTGTTCTTTAGAGTCCTTCAGAGTCAAAAGATAAAGTTTCCCTGAATCGTCTATCCTTATTAGTTCACCTTTGCTTGACTTGAACTGACCATTAATTGATTCAGAATAAGCATTCAAGGAAAAGCTTAGATTAAGAACAACAAGTAAAAAAGATACTAGAAGTTTATTCATTTAAGTGCCTAACGCCAAATTGAGACGCGCGATTCGCGCGTCGTTCTCCAATGTCTGGTTACGTACTTACTCAATTTCTTGATATCCCATGAGCAACATACCATGCATTCCCCAGTCAATTGTAATGTAGTACTTTTTATTTGGTTCAAAGGTTGAGTCATTCTTATCATGGGTACCGATTCTGACTCTTTCCTCTTTGTACTTTCCGAGTACAACTTTTTCGACACTCAAAGAGATAGTCCACATTTCGCCTTGAGGAGTTAAAAACGACTCTTCCGATATAGAGTCAAAGCCACCTATAAAAGTAAACTGCGTTTCGTCATCTGATAAGTTGTATGAAGCGCCTTTGTTGTGCTGAGCGATCACAGACTCAGGTAATTCAGCTGCTACAGCAACCGAAATAGTCATAAAAGTAAGAAATATCAGAAGTTTCATCATTTGTGTACGTAACTAGTTACTATACGCGTGTAGGCTGCATAGGTAATTTCCGGTTTGTTTTATTAAACATTCAATTGTGATTAATTTCAATTAGTTATGTTTGATATCTGGAAAATAGGTGACACTAATTGTGAAACTAAGCTGTATAGATACAAATTACCGTTTTAATTTACCATTTAAATCATACAGATGGGCAAAACTCGGCTTCATAGCAAAAATTAAAAATCTTACGCGAATGCAAATAGTCTGTAACATAATAATTAGATTATTTGCGCACATATCAACTTCCGCGCTAGTGAATTCCAGCCATCCCTCATTAAACTAAAATTCACTAGGTCGACTAGTTCCTGAAATCAGTATAGATTGACCGTATTATTCGCGTCAGTTGTCATGGCAAAAAGAATTTCCATCGCAAACATCAGTAACAACCAAAACAGGAGTCATTATGAGCGAACACGGATTTAAACTCGACCAACTTCCCGGCAATATGGTCGTGGTACTTGCAAAAATTTCGAAAGAAGACTTAACTGCATCCGCGATTTGCCCAAGTGACTACAGTATTAACAACCAACAAGAAGACTGGCTAGTAATATCACCTACTCAGTCGTATGATCCCGAGTTTTTGGCGAACCTGGCCGGTGAGATTTCCGCGCGCTTAAATTGCCCTACAATCAAATACTCATTTTACGATGGGACCGGCCACCATCAATTCGTTTTATACCACGCCGGCGAAATTGCGGTGAGTTATAGCTATGGTGATTTTGACGAAGAAATGGCCGAATACATGGGCGAAAGAAAAGTTCAGCCGAATGAAACCGTCGTCACTGAAGGTGGACTCGAGTGCATCTACTATAGTACGCAGGCACACCCGGATAAAAGCGAAATTGCCAGCGGCGAGAAATTTTTTAATCGATTATTTGAAGATCAGAACGTTTGCTTATCCTGGGACTATCTGCCCAGCTAATCTGACATTTCCGTTCAAGTTTACTCGGCAAGATGGCCCTATTTGAGCCAACCCTATTTGAGCCAACCTGGCCGAATCAATGGTGGCGAGCGAACCACTTTTGTTCGTGGCGCTAATGGTCAGCCAGAATATCCGCAAACACCACTTCAACCGATTCCCCATCGACAATACGATCGACAATCTGGTCACGATATTTCGCCATATTCACTTTGGCAAATTTAGCTTTATTGGCAAAGTAATATTGTGACATCAGTTTGGTTGCCGCCGTTTTGTTGGCTTTAACAGACACTCGTGGTTTGATGGTCATTTTTTTCGGCTGCTTGACCACTTTTTGCACCTTCGGTTGTCTTTCGGGTTGGATCAGCAGGCTTTCATTTGGCGAGGAATTTACCGTCGAGCCTGGTTGCCGATCTGGCGAATCGACTATCACCGGAGGTTCATCTGGTAGAGACATTTCAATTGGCGTTGCTACAAATCGTTCCAACAGCGCGACGCGCACCCGATGAAAAGGAACTTGCGCCGCGTCCATCGGGGTATGTGCTTTAAACCAGGCGGTTTGCTGAATCGGCACAATAATGTCATCCCAATATCGTTGGAAATCTTGTTTTTTAAGCGGCTTAACCGAAAAGGCATGGCAAATTAATTTGAGCGTTGGCTCACTTAAAGTCACAAATTGATCAGGTCGTTTCATAGCTAAAAGCCGCGTCGCTGGAAACAAGTGAGTTTGCTTAAAACCATTGTCGGCAAACCATTGCTGGTAAGTATCGACAAACTGCATAAAATGCCAACCATCAATGGGTCCTGTTGAAGGGATCACACGAAGAAGTTTAGCCAGGCCTTGTGGATCTTTTTTTAGCGTCGTTTTAAATGAGGCAAAACTCTGCATATCACCTAACAACCCATGATTGAATGGATACTGTTTTTCAACTTGACTATCTTTCACCCCCCCAACTAAAAATCGCTCAACCGGATCGGTTTCAACGAGGGTACGACCCTGGTTTAATATTTCGTCAGCCGAATTGAGCAATTTCAAACAATCCGGTAATTGAAAACCTGGAGGGAGGCTTTGCAACACTTGATAAAACTCCTCCCAGCTAGCGTTTAAAATTTTATCCATTAGCGGGTGGGCGATTGGCTGGCTTTCTTGCGTGGCTGACTGCTGAGCGTGTTCCATGACTTTCCTGACGACAAACTAAAATGATTAAATTTCAACCACTCTGACACGGTCAGAGTGTTGCGTATTGTAGTCACTTGAAAGATCTTGTAAAGCCTCATTTTGGCAGTTCCCTCAGACGTTATCGGTCGCCTGGTAAAACCGCCAATGGCAAGTAAGACTTATTGAGTTTGCACGTGCTTGACACCTGCTGGCGCTATAAATTCACCGACCAGACGCGCAACCTCATGTGGCGCATCCTCGGGACTATAGTGGCCTACCCCCGGCAGTTGTTTGATTTGTCCGCGCGGGAAAAGCTGCTTAAATAGCGGAATAAATTCTTCACCATGCAATGTTTTATCGGCCATCCCCCAGATAGCGAGCGCTGGTTTCTGAGAAATTTTCGCGCGCGTAATATCATCGGGCACCGCAAACTCATGTGCTCCAGTTGCAAATCCTTTTGCCCAACCGATTGCGCCGGCGGCTGACTGCGGAGATGGGAAGGGTGCACGGTAGGCGGCCAACCAATTGTCATTAATGATAGCGTTGCGCTCAAAACCATTAATTTTAAGGGTCGATAAAATGGTGAAATCCAGCTGTCCAAGAACTTGCTCCAAGGTGCCATCCTTTTCCGCCTTCACGACCCACTGAAACCAGGGAGACTTGGCCAAATTTGCAGTCAGTCTTTCCACCAGGTCCGGTTGCCCAGCCGGTGTTGGAGCGTTGATTGAAATAAACTGTTTAATCCGCTCTGGATGACGAATGGCCAGCCCCATACCGGTAGGACCACCAAAATCATGCATCACCAGCGTGATATTTGTTAAGTCCAGATGCAACACCAGCTTTTCAAGGTTGTCCACGTGGTCCTGTAGCCAATAGCTTCGATCTGCAGGGGTTTCGCTCTTTCCAAATCCCATGTGATCGACCGCAATCACCCGGTAATCTTGCGCCCAGATGGCAATCTGTTGACGATACAGGTAGCTCCAGGTTGGTTCTCCGTGAAGTAATAACAAAGTCTCACGCGCAGGCCCGTTAACCGGGCTTTCATCGATATAGTGCATACGAAACCCTGCCCCCTCGAAATAGTGCGAGTGATAAGGCCAGCATCCTTGAAACGTTTGTTCGGCGGGAATGGCGGTGGTAGATAGATTCATAGGGTGCTCCTTGGATGAACCGTGAACTTGGGTCAATGTAACGATGGGCAAAAGCAATAAAATAGTCACCACAGCCTTGGTTGCAAAGAGATGAAACGCATTTTTCATATCACACTCTCCTCAAATGAGAACTAATACCAGCGAGTCTTACTCATCAACCGCCGCCAAACAGGCGAGTCAATATGTCTTGATGTGCGCTAGCAATCGAGTGATGCATACAACAATTTATGTGTGTGCGTCACATATATATAATGCAAAAATAAGCCTTGCCTGTCAAGTGTGTGAGTTACATAATTAAAATATGAGCAAAGAGAATCAGCAAACCGCCAACTTGTTAGGCGCAGCCGTGTTGGCATTACATGATGAATTACGCCTGGCAGTCGAGTCATTTACCGGCAGAACAGGTGAATCCTCAGCCGCATTAGTCGTCCTTGGCCATCAGCCGGGCCTCTCCAACGATCAACTGACCCAACTGCTAAATTTAACCCACACAGGCACCGTTAGACTGATAGATCGGCTGGCTGAAGATGGGCTGGTGGAGCGAAGAAAAGGTGTACACGATAAGCGCGCAATCGCACTGTTTTTAACCGAACAAGGACACAACGCGCGTAAAGAAATTCTCAGCGCTCGCGAAGATAGAATGCTTTCAGTGATGGCCGGCCTCAGCCAAAATGAGACAAAAGCGCTGAATACAATATTAGCTAAAATACTGTTAAAAGCGTCACCTGATGATCTGCAAAAGCTAAGAAATTGCCGCTTATGTGATGCCGATGCCTGTCCAGATTGTCCGATTTATGTCGCCGTTTAATTTCTGTGCTTGCGGAATCGTGACTTCAAAATTTACCAGCAACAGAAGCGGTTATATATCGTTATTGAGTAATCTCTCTCGTCGTCCCCAGATTGCTTCTATCTGTTCCTGTCTTAACCAGGGCGCTAGTTGATTTAATTGTTCATAGGTTAATCTTTGCAAAGCTTTGCGAAATGGGTCGCTTAATGTCAGCGTAATCCCGCGTTGAAAAGGCGGTTGTTTTAGCGGGGTACCAAAACTGCGCGTATGATCAATAAACCAGATTTGCCAGTCGTGTTGAGTGAATACAATATTGGTCTGATTCCGGTCAAAATTATAGATCAGATAATCAAACACGTTCATCAAGTTTTCCTGCGCTTCAACATTACAATAGCCTTGATAACGCACCTGCCCCTCATTGAGTTGTAGCGCCGACGCCATATTGTCTATCCATAATTGCACTGTCCCTTTTTTGCCATCAATTTCACGTTCGGCTGTCATGGGAACCAGCCCCAACCCCAAGAGTTGATCCATTTTATACGCTGCCATTTCATGATTGTAATGGTCACCGGCACCTTCAAACTTCATTCGGCTGCGACGATTATATTTGGCGATAAATTTGAACAGGGCTTTCATTTTTTGACCGTCTTTTTGCAGATACAATTTTAGCGGTTTGGTTCGCCCTTCTAATGTTTCGGTTTGTTCGGTTATTTCGGCGGACTGTAAAAACGCCTCAATAGCAGCGTCATTTAAGTCAAAAGGTCGCTGCCACTCTCGATCAATTGCCGTGGTAATCTCATCTGCGTTTGTATCGTCGTCGATAAAATAACTAACCTGTTCACCGTCAATTTTTGCCAGCATGATTTTTTTGTCAGCACCGAATGAGTCATCGCTATCAATGAGAATCAATTGTTTATCGAGGCGAGTTTGAATTCTCGCATGCTCTCTGGTGGTATCTGTTATCCATAAGGTTTTTGCTTGTAACCTTGTCAGTTGCTCTTTCAGCAGGTCGCTTTCCAAAAATGGATGACAGTTACCGTTACCGGTATAAAAAACGGGACTTTGCCAGTTAAATAATTTGTTTTTTCCCTCGACCGAAAAAGCATTACGGATTTTTGTGGTCAACCAAAAATAATCTTTACTAAAGGTGCTCTTAGCCGAAGGATTATTTTTTTTTGCCGCGACTTTCGCTAAGTGTTTTTTTAATGCTTTTGATAACGTCTGATTGTAATCATCGAGATTGGTAATCGCTATTCGGTTGGCGATGCCGGCATGGGTGAACAGATGTTGATTCACCTGGAGTAAAAATTTTTGCTGCGACAGCCAATTTGTCAAGTCGATCCCTATCACATTTTCTCCGAGCGCTTTAAGTTCATAATCGCCCAACAAGTAGTGAATTTTTCCACCCGCAATTTCTGCTTGCTGTTGTAATTTTTGAATAAGTTTTAACACCTTTTCATTGCTGGCCAATCCGGCGTAATTATCGCTGACCATATCGCCTAAACTGATCAAGTGCGACTTGCCACCAATCCAGTTGGATTGCGCGTCGATGAGTTGGTGTTTTTTCAGTTTTGCTTCGAGTGCAACCAATGCGCCTTCTACTTCGCCGATAATATAAAGCGGCGCTTGGGTTTGAAAAGTCGCGCGTGAGGAGGCCGTAGGCGATAGCACTAGCAGGATAAAAATTAAGATAAATTTATTTTGCATAGACGAATTTTCCGAAAACCTCAGCCACATATTTTTCACTTTTTGGTGCCGACTCGATCAAGTGTAGCTGGAGATGGTAAGTTTTTCCGAATGAATCCGTTCACAAGCTATAGAATCATTTCTTGTGTTCAAGCCGGTATTTATACTAAATAGTTATTTATATTCTGGTTTTGATCCGAGTCAATTAATCCCAATTATCGCTTGTTTTTTCAGGTGGTTATCTCAAAACGGCTATTTACCCGCTTGAAAATAACGCGCTTGGTTTTCACTATCTTCTTGCGCAGTCAACACTTCGAAGCGCTGCGGATAATTTTACAGCTACCGGTTTTCTGCTACGATGATATCAACGGCATTAGCTCGGAAAGCTCGCTCTCTGAAATTGATTTCACACACGCAACGAGAGGCCAATTGTATGCATCCCATCGGTGAAAAGACTTGTACCAGCAATACAATTCTGAGGGAAAGATTTGACTTTGATAAATGGAAATCTCTGCACGAGAGTGATCCACAAAAGTTTGAAATCAAACGCCGAATCTACATTGAGCAAGTGCTCGCGACAACCTCAGAGCGTAATCAGCGTCGCCTCAAGGGCATCATTTTTCAGGTAGATGCCATTCGTCAGCGTTCCAACAATCCGATAAAATCCTGTGTCGATATTTCGCAGATGATGTGGGACAGTTTTTATCAATTGCACGACTTACTGAATAACTTTGATTTTGCCCTTCGCGATTGTCCTAATCAATTACCGAGCCGAATTTCCGCCAGTCTATTACCGGTTAAAAAGCCCGCCAAAGTCATCCCTTTCAAAAAGGGCCTATAACGACCCGGCGTTTGCGGACCTCAAATCACCCGCATTAACTGCAGATTATGCCATAAGCTCAAACCGTCTAAAGCTCGGGGCCGGTTTAGGTTGATAATGATCCCAATCATTCCCCAAGGCCCAACGCAATGGTAGAATCTCGAACAATTTTCAAGTAAGAGATAAATTCATGATTAGGATCGCGACACGTAAAAGCCCTCTCGCCCTCTGGCAAGCAGAGTTTGTCAAAGCCGAACTGCAAAAATTCCACCCTGGCCTGGCAGTCGAGCTGGTCCCCATGTCCACTAAAGGCGACAAGATCCTCGATACGCCCCTGGCTAAAGTCGGCGGTAAAGGTCTGTTCGTTAAAGAGCTCGAAGTCGCTATGCTGGAAGGACGCGCCGATATTGCCGTCCACTCGATGAAAGATGTCCCCATGGAATTTCCAGAAGGATTAGGGCTGGCGGTAATTTGCGACCGTGAAGATCCACAGGATGCGTTTGTGTCCAATCAATACCCCTCGATTGATGCGCTACCAGAAGGGGCAGTAGTTGGAACCTCCAGCCTGCGCCGTCAATGTCAATTAAAGGCCCGCCGGCCCGATCTGCAAATTCGCGATCTGCGCGGAAATCTCGGGACCCGACTCGGCAAACTCGACGATGGCCAATACGATGCCATTATTCTGGCAACAGCGGGACTGCTTCGGCTGGAAATGCCTGAACGAATTGCTGAACGCATCAGTCCCGATTTTATCCTACCCGCCGGGGGACAAGGCGCAGTCGGCATCGAATGCCGCCTGGATGACCAGCAAACTTTAGATTTATTGGCACCACTCAACCACCCAGATACTGCGACTCGGGTGATCGCCGAGCGCGCTGTCAATAATCGCCTCCAAGGTGGCTGCCAGGTACCCATTGGGGCATTTGCTAATCTCGACGGCGACAAGCTCACCATTGATGCACTAGTCGGCTCACTTGATGGCAATGAAATTATTCAACGCCAGATTAGCGGCCACCGCGACCAGGCCGAGACACTCGGAATCGAAATCGCCGAGCAATTATTAGCTGCCGGGGCCGACAAAATACTACAAGAGGTTGGCGCTCACTAGCGCCACACCATAAAGACAGCATTGACTGACCGATTCGAACTTATGGGGTTGTGTCTGGAACTCTGCTACACTGTTGCCATCTGAGACTGACAAACCATCATCGTGCCGCAAGCAACCCAACAAACACAGCAACAGTTGATTGTTACGCGTCCTCATGGACAGGCGGAGTCGTTGCTGGAGCAACTGAAACAATCGGTCAAACAGACTCTGACGATTCAACATTTACCGCTATTAGAGGTCAAGCCGCTGGCTTTTCAATTACCCAACCTCGGCGAGGTTGACGGCGCGATATTTGTCAGCAGCAATGCGGTGAGCGCCTTTTTTGCGCAAACTTCGTTAACAGGCGTCCCTTATTTCGCCGTCGGGAACAATACCGCCGCCCATATTAAAGCACTAACCGGCCAATCAGCAGAGTTCCCCGACCAGATGAATTCTGAAGGCTTAATCGCGTTACCCGCTTTGCAACAGATTAGCGGGCAGACCTGGCTGGTGGTGAAAGGCGAAGGCGGTCGCGATAAGATACAAAAAACTTTAAATGCACGCGGCGCTAATGTGGTCGAACTGGACGTATATCAACGCAAGCTACCCGACTACTCCACACAGCAGGCTATTTACCGCGCCCAATTAAGCGACCCTATCTGGCTGGTCACCAGCGGAGACGCCCTCAACCATTTATTTCGCGTATTAGGCCTGCAGGAACACAGACAACATAACACGCGAGTCATTGTCAGCAGCGACCGACTGGCCAATTTTGCGCGCTCGAAAGGCTTCACAATTGTGGCGCAATCCGCGGGCGCTTCCGAAAAACAGCTGGTACAATGTGTAAAAGATCGATTTCAATAAACGTATAGGATTACGGCTGCATGAGCGACGAGAAAAAAGATCCCCAGGACGCTAAGGCAAAAAAGGCGACACCCGCGACAAAAAAAGCAAAACCTTCGGCAGATGCGACCCAATCTCAACCATCCGCTCAACAGAAGGCGGCAAAAGACCAACTGACGTCTAACCAGAAAAAGTCCACGTCACAATCGACTCCTGACACGCGCGATAACGATTACAAATCCGAGCAGCCGCACGCCATTAAAAAACTACCACCAGCGGACAAAGCGACTGAACAGCCGCCTTCCGGGAACGCCAAGGCCAATCTATTTGAAAATAAATCGATGCCGCGATTGGACAGCAAAAAGACGGCTCGCAAAAAACGCTGGTTACCAACTATTGCGATATTGCTTACGCTAGTGACTATTGGCTTTGTTGCCTGGTTCGGTTATCAGCAATATCTGATGCAACACGACTGGCAACAGCTGGAAACTCAACTCAATCAGCAAATCGAACAGCAGGCTTCTGTCAACCGCACCAGTCAACAGACTGCACAAACCGGGTTACAAACGGCGAGCGACAATCAACGAGTCCTTGTGCAACAGACGCAACTTATCGAACAACTACGCCAAGCGCTGACTGTCACCCAGGAAAGAATTCGCGAACTTTCCGGTCGACGTAATCAGGACTGGATGCTAGCAGAAGCGGAATACCTGATAAAATTGGCCGAGTATAAAATTACCCTGGAAAAAGACAAACAGACCGCAATTGGGCTTCTAAAAACTGCTGACGAAAAAGTGATGCAGATTGGCGACAACAGTTTAATTGAATTGCGTCAGGCGATAGCTCAGGATGTCGCCAATTTACAATTAGTGGTCGCACCCGATTTGGGCGGCATAGCGGTTACCCTGGACAGTCTCGCCGATCAAGTACCCTCGCTCAACATCGTCGCGTTGGATTTTGAATCGTTAAAAGCCGCCGCCGAGAAAAAACCAACAACTTCCGATGAGTTTTCCTGGCAAGCCATGTATCAGAATTTTTTGCAGGATTTTGTTGAGATTAAACATCACGACGATCCGCGCAAGCCACTTATGACGCCGGAGCAACGCGGTAATTTAAACGCCAATATTCAACTGGCGCTGCAACAAGCTCAGATTGCTATGTTCCGGGGCGAGCAAGAATTATATGAGGCCAGTTTGCAAAATGCGGCCGACTGGATAAACGAGTTTTTTAAACTGGACCAAGCCGCGACCACGCTACTAAAGAATATTCAATCGCTCAAGCAAACCTCAATCAATATTGACCTGCCGGCCAGCTTGTCGTCCCGTAAACAGATAGAAGCTATCAATCAACAACGGCTCTACCAGTGGTTAGAATCGAGCCGACCCACCACTGACATTTCAAATCAACCGGTGGAGAACTAGCCATGAAATGGAAGCTCTCATTATTGATGGCACTGGTCATTGGTGGTCTGGCAGGCTCGTGGATTAAAAACCTGCCCGGTTTTGTCATTATCGCCTATGAAAAAACCACTTACGAAATGCGCTTATGGGTGGCTGTGTGTTTGATCCTGTTAATCTTGACCTTGCTGGCGCTGCTGCTAATGTTTGTCCATTCCTTGTTTTCAGGTGCTGGTCGGGTCAAACTTTGGCAAAGCGGCCGTAGCTGGCGCAAATCAAGAAAACGCACCATCGATGGCATGCTGGCGTTTACCGAAGGCCGCTGGAAAGCCTCCGAAGACGCCATGATCAACGCTGCCAAAACGTCCGACACCAAACTGATTAATTATTTAATTGCCGCGCAAGCCGCCCAGCATCAAAACGCGGAAATTCGCCGTGATGCCTATTTACGCAAAGCTTTTCAAGCAGAGCCTGCGGCAAAAACCGCCATAGGTCTAACCCAGGCGCAACTGCAATTGCAACACAACCAGTATGAACAAGCTTTAGCCAGCTTAAACGAACTTAAGCAGGACAATCCCAATCATCCTTATGTTCTCAAACTGCTGTGCCGCCTTTACGAAAAACTTCAGGACTGGTCGCAGTTAGCTAATTTGCTGCCGGCGCTTAAAAAGCAACGCGTTTTTGATGAAGCATCGTTATCCGCAGTCGAATATCGCGCCGTCGAAGGTTTGTTAACTCAACAAAGCAAAGCGGGCAAAGTGGAAGGGTTAAAAGATTGTTGGTTAAACCTGCCGTCGAGTATTCGCAAATCGAAAAAAAATATTATTACTTATGTTTACCAGTTGATCCATTTTGCGCAAATGGAAGACGCTGAGGCCTTGCTGCGACCGATTATTAAAAAACAGCCTGACACCGAAGTGCTCCGTCTGTATGGACAGATCAACGCGAAAGATCCTGCCAAGCAATTGAGTTTTCTCGAAAACTGGCATAAAAGCCAAAAAAGTCCGCTCGCAGAAAGCTGGCTGACGTTAGGTAAACTGGCATATTACGCCCGCTTATGGGGTAAAGCTCGTCATTTTCTCGAACGCTCACTGCAGACTCAACCTTCCGCTGAAGCCTATCTGTTTATGGCAAAAACACTACGCAACCTCGACGATATTGATCACGCTGCTGACTGTTATCGATTGGGATTAGAATTTGCCGCGACTAATGGCACCCATGAAGAAACCTTGTCGTTACCGAAGGGTAGCGAAGATCTGGTTAGCGCAAATTTACTCCCTAAATTCCAGAAATTGGAGTCGTAAGCATTATTGGCTGAACTCATAACCAAATCGTGTCTCGAAAATGATCCGTCTGACTAACAGTGAAAGATCAGGTTTGAAACGCACGACTGAAACAGGAAACTAGATTTTTGGCAAACCGAAGATCGGTTAAGATAAACCGTTAAAAAGAATCCCTTGCAGGAGCAATTCATGAAAACCAAACCATTTTTTCTAGTCAGTCTCCTTATCGCTTTTCTGTTTATTCCATGGCCAGTGATCGCAAATGAAGAAAGCCAAAACTGGATCCTCAGCGACGTTGCAATCATCGATCTTGAATCGGGCCGAGTTATTTCCGATAGCCGCATCTGGATTAAAGACGACCGGATTGCAGCGATTAATCCTGAAAAAATTCCCAGTGGTATCAAGCAAGTGTCAGGTCAAGGGCGCTGGTTAATTCCCGGGTTAAGTGAAATGCATGCACACATTGGTAGTGACCAACAGTACAATGATAGAATTCTGACATTGTTTATCACTCACGGCGTTACAAATATCCGTGGCATGTTGGGTCGTTCGTCTCACCTCGAATTAAGAAGCGCGCTCAATTCCGGTGAGAAACTAGGCCCCTACCTGGTCACTTCCGGTCCCTCAATTAACGGCAATAGTGTGAAAAGCCCGGCTGAAGCCAAAAGCAAAATCACCGCGCAAGTTGAATCCGGTTACGATTTTCATAAAATACATCCCGGTTTATCACCCGCGTCGTACGACGCCGTTGCCAACACCGCGAAACGATTAGGCAGCTCCTGGGGCGGCCACATTGCGATTGACGTTGGCATACTGGACACGATAAAAGCCGGCCAGGCAACCATTGACCATTTGGATGGTTTTGTTGAAGCGCTAGCAGTCAGAAACGGCGGTAATCTTGCTAATCGCGGATTTTTTGGCTTTGCCCTGGCGGAAAAAATTCAGCCAGCGTCAATAGCAAAACTCGTTAAAGAAGTGTCTCAATATGACTTTGCTGTCGTACCCACCGAAACCCTCATGCACAACTACGCTGGCGCCAAATCGATTGACGAGTTAATGAGCAACCCGGCCCACAAATGGATGCCAGAATCTACCGTTAATAACTGGAAAAACTCGCGAGAAAATTTTTGGTCGAATGAGGGAGTCACCAAATTGCGAGCCGAGCAATTTTTACAGGTACGCGCCAACTTGATTTATCAATTTCAACAACAGGGTATTCCGATTTTGTTGGGCTCAGATGCACCGCAAATTTTCAACGTGCCCGGTGACTCTTTGCACCACGAACTTTCATTAATGGTGGAGTCGGGGTTAACGCCTTTGCAGGCGTTACAGACTGGGACACAAAATATTTATCTGTTTTATCAGGGCAAACATCCGGTTGGAAAAATCGCCAAAGGAATGCGCGCAGATCTGGTTTTACTGGATAAAAACCCGCTCGACAATATACACCATAGCAGAGCAATCAACGCCGTCGTTGTCGCCGGTAGAATGCTTGATCGAACGCAGTTAGATTCGATGTTAAAGGCGCTTGAGTAACGACCAGTAAAAGTCATTTGGCCCTTTTATAAACTGGTAATTAATTTTTTTACCGCCGATAAATGTCGCCGACTAATTTCCACCATGCTGTCACACCCGTTTAACGTCACAAAGGTGTGACCCTCATTGTTTTTATGAATGCCGGAAATAAATTTTTTCGCGACTAATGCGTTGCGGTGAACGCGAATAAAGCCCGCGTCAAACTCTGCCTGCAACTCTTTTAAGGTATCTTCAATAATCGTTTCGCCATGTTGATGCATGACCGTGACATATTTTTGATCCGCTTGAAAATAAAAAATATCCGCCACCGGGATCAGCTTGATATTACCGCTGATTTTAGCCGTAATATTGGTTCGGCCGCTGGGTTGAGATTTAATCGCTTGAAGTTGTGCGCGATTAAGTTGGCAGGCTTTTAATAGCGACTGGTGTAGTTTTTCCTCTCGCACCGGTTTCAGCAAATAATCCACCGCGCTGACTTTAAACGCCTCAAGCGCATATTCATCATAGGCCGTGGTAAAAATTATTGCCGGCACCTTTTCCATCTGACTCAGATGTTGCGCCGTTTCCAGGCCATCAATGCCTGGCATCCGAATATCCAGTAACACCACGTCCGGTTTATCTTGCTGACAAATTTCAATCGCCTGCAAACCGTTGCTGGCCGAAAGCACCTCTGAGATTTGCTCCATCGGCGAGAGTATTTGTTCCAGTCGCTGTCTGGCCAATGGTTCATCATCAACAACCAGGACTTTCATCGCTAATCTCCTTATCGATCAATTTGGTTAATAGTCGGGCTTTTCTTTGGGTACGGTCATCAGGACGCGATAACAGTTTTCATCAGCCACTCTTTCCAGTTTAGCTTTACCCGAATAAATCACTTCTAATCGTTGGCTAATATTTTTCATGGCGATGCCATGGCCATCGGTATTCCGGCGTGGTGCTTTAGGATTAACCACTTCGATCAGCAAGTAGTCATTTTCCATTCGCGCATTAATGGTCACCACGCCACCTTCTGGCAGCATTTGAATACCATGATACACGGCATTTTCCAATAACGGCTGCACCGATAGCGGCGGCAGTAAAATATCGCCGCACGCCGGGGTAATGTTTTTAGTGATCTTTAAGCGGTCACCCAAACGCAGTTGTTCGATAGCAAGATATTTTTCACCATTGCGTAACTCTTCAGCAAAAGGGATCAACTCCTGTCGCGTGTCCAGCGTGGCGCGAAAAATATCGCTCAAATCTTCAATCGCCGCTTCCGCTTTTGCCGGGTCAATCCGAGTAAGACTGGCAATCACATTCATACTGTTAAATAAAAAGTGAGGCCGAATTCTCGCCTGCAACGCCTCTAGCCGAGCGGACGCTTCCAACGCCAGCTGCCGACGATATTGTTGTTGCAGATAAAAATAACGCAGCGCAACACTTCCGATGAGGCCAGCGACAAACAGATTTCTGATCACCATATGCGACTGCGCTGGCTGTGTCAGGTCAATCGGCAATACCCAGTACCACTTGATCACCGACAAACTAAAAGCTAGCGTGGTGAGCAAGATTATACCGAGAGAAAACGCACCTGCAATCCAATCGCTCAATCCAGATAACACCGTTCTGAGCCAGCACAAAAGACTAACTGAAACCAGACTGACAATCTGAATTGAGATTGAATAAAAGCCCAACAAATTCCATAACGACGACTGAGGTTGCACATTCAAGAGGGTAAAAATCACGGCTAGCAATTCCGCCACCAACACCACTAAAAACAGTGATTGCGCCTGACAGAAGTCTGGTAAGAAAAATTCACTGCTGCGTTTTGCTGCGTTGTTAGCTGCCATGGTTGACTTTATTTTGCTTCATATAAATGTAGAGTTTTAGCTTTTTCTAATCGAAATCAATAAGTTAACACCATTCAACCATAGCACATTCAAAGTGACTGGCAAATGCAATTGAATGAGATTGCGACCTGATGCCCGATTTGGCGACTCAATGGTTTGATTCTCAACAAAAACGACCGGCTCGCCTTCTTTTACAAAAAAGCGTAAAGTCAGGCAAAAACCTTATCCTGGCGAGTTAAAAGGAGTAGACCATGAAGCAATTGTTGTGGAGCATATCTGCCTTATTGATAGCCCAAATGGCACTGGCAGCTGACACAAATAATACTGACAACAAATGGGAGGTGAATAACCCACCCGGTGAGCGCTACCAGGCAACAATCGATGTCACTGAGGGCACCTGGATGAATCTTACTATCAGTCCAGATGGTAAAACCCTGGTTTTTGATTTGTTGGGTGATTTGTATTCACTCCCCATCGCAGGCGGGAAAGCGACCCCCCTGACCCATTCGATCGCCTGGGAAATGCAACCGCAGTTTAGCCCCGACGGCAAACAAATTGCTTTTACCTCCGATGCCGGTGGTGGTGACAATATCTGGATCATGAATAGCGACGGCAGCGACGCCCGCCAGGTAACCAATGAATCTTTCCGACTGCTCAACAGCCCCGCCTGGAGCCCGGACGGTCAATATATTGCGGCGCGTAAACATTTTACGTCTCGCCGTTCGTTGGGCGCCGGAGAAATCTGGTTGTATCACCAAGCCGGCGGCAAAGGTCTGCAACTGAATAAACGCCCCAATGATCAAAAAGATCTGGGTGAGCCCGCGTTTGCGCCAACGGGCGACAAGGTTTATTTCTCGCGCGATTCTACGCCCGGTAAAATTTTCGAATATAGTAAAGATTCCAACAAGGTTATATACGAAATTTTTTCCATCGACCGTCATTCTGGCGACATTGCTAAAGAAGTGTCCGGCTTTGGCGGCAGCGTGCGCCCGACGCCATCACCAGACGGCAAATACCTCGCTTTTGTACGCCGCATTCGCAATCAATCGAGCATTTTTCTCAAAGATCTCAATAGCGGAAAAGAGTTTCCTGTTTATCAACAACTTGACCGGGATATGCAGGAAACCTGGGCGATTCACGGTGTTTACCCCACGTTAGCCTGGACCCCGGATAACCAGAGTATACTCTTCTGGGCTGGTGGTAAAATTCAAAAGCTGGATATCACCACTCGCGTCGCGCAAGTAATTCCCTTTCAGGTCAAAACCGAAAAGACCTTGTTTAAAGCGGTCATATCTCCGGTGAATCCGGCAACCGACAAATTTAATACACGGATGCTGCGTTGGGTACAGGTTAGCCCGGATGGCAAAAACGTCATCTTTCAGGCGCTTGGTCAGCTCTACGTGCAAAAACTCTCCGGCGGCAAACCAAAACGACTCACCCGGTCTAAAAACGAGTTTGAATTTTATCCTGCTTTTTCTGCTGATGGCGACTGGGTAGTTTACGCCAGCTGGCATGATCAGAACCTGGGCGCGATTAAAAAGGTCCGTACGCGCGGCGGAAAGGCCTCCACGCTTACCCGAGAAAAAGGCAAATATATTGCGCCGCATTTTTCCCGCGACGGCAAGCAGGTAGTATATCAAAAAATTTCGGGCGGCCGCCTGACTCCACCTGAGTTTGATCGCTACCCCGGCGTTTATCGAGTCAGCGCGGCCGGCGGCGAATCAATGCTCGTTACTGAAGAAGGTAGCCAACCATTTTTTGCCAACAGTGGTGAGCGTATCTATTTGACTCGACGCCACGATCAAAAGATGCATCTGGTCAGCGTGGATCTTAATGGTCAGGATCCTGTTACCCATGCAAGCAGTCAGTTTGCCACTGAATTTAGCCTGTCAGCAAAACAGGATTATCTGGCATTCAGGGAGCGATACCAGCTGTATGTGACGCCGTTTACTTTTGCCGCTCAAGCGATCCAGTTGTCGCCTAAAGCGACCAACCTTCCTCTCTTGAAAGTCAGCGATGAAGGTGGCCAGTATGTTTCCTGGAGCAATCAGGATAAAAAACTACATTGGTCTCTCGGCGCCGATTTACTCTCGATAAATTTACCGCACCCAGGCGATTGGAAATCAGCCGCCGAAACGATCCAGCGACAATCGACCAACCTCGCGATGACCGTCGATAGTGATATCCCACGGGGAAATACGCTTCTGACTGGCGCTCAGATTGTCACTATGAATGGCGACGAAGTTATCAGCCAAGGCGATATTCTCATTAGTGGCAATCGCATTAAAGCGGTTGGAAAAACCGGCAGCTTGACCGTGCCAGACAACGCCAAACGCATCGATGTGCGCGGTAAAACGATTATCCCAGGAATTGTGGATGTGCATTGGCATGGCCGCCAGGGAGAAAGCCAGCTCACACCGCAGCAAAATTGGTACAACCTGGCAACACTGGCCTTTGGTGTCACCACCATCCATGACCCCTCTAACAATACCGCAGAAATTTTTAGCGCCGCTGAACTGGCCCAGCAAGGTAAAATTCTGGCACCGAGAATTTTTTCAACAGGGACAATTTTATATGGCGCCGAAGCAAGCATTACGGCAGAAATTAATAGTCTCGACGACGCCGACAATCACCTCAAGCGATTAAAGGCTCAAGGTGCGTTTTCCGTTAAAAGCTATAACCAACCAAGACGAGACCAACGACAACAGGTATTACAAGCGGCGCGCAATAATCAGATGATGGTGATGCCCGAAGGCGGTTCGACTTTTCAGCATAATCTGACGATGATAGTCGACGGACATACGGGCATTGAACACTCGATTCCACCTGCCGCGATTTATCAGGACGTCAAACAACTCTGGTCACAAAGTGAAACGGCCTATACACCAACTTTAGTCGTGGCTTACGGCGGGATCTGGGGAGAGCACTATTGGTATCACAAAAGTGATGTGTGGAAACATCCGTTGCTCTCAAAGTTCGTCCCAAAGAGCGTACTTTACCCTCGCGCTATTCGCCGCACTATGGCGCCAGAGGAAGATTACAACCACAAAAAAATCGCCGCCGTTGCCGCCGAGCTGCAAGATCTGGGCGTCAAAGTACAACTTGGTGCCCACGGTCAACGCGAGGGGCTCGGTGCCCATTGGGAAATGTGGATGTTCGCCCAGGGTGGTATGACACCCTTGGAAGTCATTCGCGCTGCGACCATCGATGGCGCGCGCTATCTGGGCATGGAATCGCACATAGGCTCGTTGGAGGTGGGCAAGTTGGCCGATCTTGTGGTAATCGATAGCGATCCGCTGACCGACATTTACCAGTCAGACAAAGTCAACATGGTCATGCTCAATGGTCGCCTGTATGACAGTCAAACCATGAACGAAATCGGTAATCACCCTAAAAAACGCGAACCGATGTATTTTCAATAACCCGGATTATCTTTGCCGACATTTTAACTGACCAGGGCCGTTATGCTTTTAATAAAACCCAACTGCGAACACTGCAACAAACCCTTGCCGCCAGATGCGACAGAAGCCATGATTTGTAGTTATGAGTGTACCTTTTGTTGTGATTGTGTCGCCAATCTTCTCGACAATGTTTGCCCGAATTGCGGCGGCGGATTTAGTCGCCGCCCCATTCGGCCGCGCCGCGATTGGCGGCCGGGTGTTTCGCTCCAGCATCAGCCGGCGAGTACTCAAACGGTGTTAAAACCAGTAGATCGCCAAGCACACGATGCGTTTAAACGCGCGATAGTAACGATTGCGCCGGAAGACCGATAGTGCCCTGAGCCTTTCAGATTTTACCCGCAACGGAACAATTCACTTGATGTCGGAGGCCATTCTGTTTATTCAAAGCCTGTAATATTAAGGCAAAAACCGGCTAGGCGAATAGACTAAAAACCGGTATTCTGTGTGCCAATGGATGTCACGAAACAATGAAAAATACCATGCAACGTCTGCTCGTTCTTACCCTCGTATTAGTTTTAACCAGCTGTAGCGGAATTCGTTTAAACGATAACCTCAGCTATCCGGAGCGGGTTTGTCCCGGTTTTGTTAGCCCTAACTGGCAATTAATGGAAACACCGGTAACAGATTCAAAACATCTTTTGGCGAAACAAAAATTTGCAGTGTTACCCGAGCAGCAGACCGTCTGGTTTAGCGCCCGCCAGATGAAGTACCTGGGCCTTTGTATTCCGCCAATTCGCACGCGCCGAGCCACCAATGATTGTGGCACGATTTACGTGACCTACGTCAGAAAACAAGATGACTGGCAGTTACTTGAACAAAAAGTCACCATTTGTCCAGGCGGTTAAAATTGCTTCGCCTTCACCCCAAATCGATTGCCCATCGGATAGATTATCTGGCGATGTGGTCGGTCGATTTTGACAAGGCGACTGAATCTCGATAATTTAACCGAGGCCGCTAGCGCACATCATGGCAATAACCTGGCGTCACTGAATTGTGTTTGGGACAACATTTTTTCATTCGACAGCTTTCAGCGACGCCGATAAGGAAACCGAGGCATGCAATCTTTTTATTGGTTCGACTTTGAAACTTTTGGGGTTAACCCCGCTAAAGATCGCCCGTCGCAGTTTGCCGGCATTCGTACCGATCTCGACTTTAACGTCATCGACGAACCACTGAATATTTTTTGTAAACCCGCCGATGATTTTTTGCCTCACCCCGAAGCGTGTCTGGTGACCGGTATCACCCCTCAACATGCATTGAAAGAAGGACTATGCGAGCGGGATTTTTTTCGCCAAATTTACCTGGAACTATCCACCGCGAATACCTGTGCTGTCGGCTACAATAACATTCGATTCGACGATGAAGTGGTTCGCTTTGGTCTCTACCGGAATTTTTATGATGCTTACGCCCGCGAGTGGCAAAACGGCAATTCGCGTTGGGACATACTCGATATGATGCGCATGACGCACGCTCTGCGACCTGAAGGCATCAATTGGCCCACCGACGACAACGACCGGGTAAGCTTTCGCCTGGAAAAATTGTCGCTCGCTAATCACATCGAACACGAAAATGCCCATGATGCACTGGCCGATGTTTACGCCACAATCGCGATGGCGAAACTCGTTAAAGATCGCCAACCGAAATTATTCGACTATCTGTTTCAGTTGCGAGACAAACGACGCGTGATGGCAGAAATTGACTTAATCACCCTTAAACCATTTATCCATTGCTCTGGCATGCTTGGGCCTGAGCATCATTATTGTGCGGTGATGATGCCGCTGGTCGCTCACCCGACCAATAAAAATAGCGCGATCTGCCTCGACCTGACCAAACCGCTGGACTCACTCGTCGACCTCGACATTGACCAGATTGAAGCGCGAATTTTCACTCGCCAGGACGAACTACCTGAAGGCGTTCACCGTATCCCGGTGAAAGAAGTTCATTACAACAAATGTCCCGCGGTAGCGCCGCTCGGTGTTTTAAACCCGTCGGCCCAAGACCGACTGAATATTAATTTGCAGGAATGTCTGGCCAAAGCCGAACGACTCAAGGAGCAGATTAGCGAAATCCGCGGCAAGTTAATTAGCGTCTATCAAAAAAAAGCATTCGACCCCATCACTGATCCCGACCATGCTCTGTATTCCGGGGGATTCTTTAAGCCAGCCGACAAACATCAGATGGACGAGATCCGAAGCGCAAGCTGGCCATCGCTGGCCCAAAGTCATTTCCAGTTTAGCGACAATCGCTTACCCGAAATGTTATTTCGTTATCGGGCGCGCAACGCACCAGAGACGCTCTCTGGAGATGATAAAACACGTTGGGACGACTATCGCCACAGTAACTTTTTTGATAAAAATTCTGGATCCACTTTACTCTATGACGAGCTTTTAGATAAACTCGAGCATCTGCAAAAAGACGACAACAATAATCAGCAGATTTTACAAAGCGTGAAAGACTATGCACAAACAATAATAAGTAGTCTTCCGCCAGGCCAACAAAAATAAAAATGGCAGTTAGACCTGCCGAAGAAGGACCAAAAAATGAAGTACACGCCGTTTTCGTCGTTGACGACGAATAAGCACCCGGGCACATTGAAAATGGCCCGTATCACGACAATCCTCGGTATCGCCGGTTTTTATATTTCGCTTCTAATCGCAGGTTATTTTTACTGGAGTCAAAACGAATTGGCCAGTGTGACTGCCAATCAAGTATTGCTAACCGGCGTGATGACCAGTTTTACGTTATTAGGTATCGGTTGTTTGCTGGTATTGATTATTCTTGCGGAAAACCATAAGCGACAACCACAAAGCGCTGTCTGCGCTGCTGGCAGTATGGGAACAAAGTAACTCGCTAAATGGTGGATTGATTCATCCACTAGAACTTTGCACGCTTTTCTTGAGTCAAAATGGTCGACTATCGAACCCTTCGCTTATTTCCGCAATCAGTGAAGGACAAGTCGTTCCTCAATATTTGAGAGGTCTATGACTTCCCTCTTCCTAATACCTTCAGGTAAACTGCGAGTATGCCCCAATCGATCGCTAACCAATCACTTCCCCAGCTTGGTGTAAGCAGCTGCCTCCTCGGACACAAAGTTCGCTACGATGGCGATCATCAATACCAACCATTAATCGAACAGTATTTGACCCGGCGTTTTTCTCTGATCCACTTCTGTCCCGAAATGGCAATCGGCCTCGGCGTCCCTCGCCCTAAAATTCAACTCGTCAGCAAAGCGCACCAGATTGTTTGCCTCGATCAGGCGACCGAGACAACCGATTATACCGGCCAGCTCGCAGCTTGCTGCGACTCTCAGAAACACTGGTTAGATGACATTTGCGGCTACGTTTTTAAAACCAAGTCACCGAGCTGCGGGGTGACCAAGGTCAAGACTCGCATTGGCCATTCATTGCAACCGGTTGGTCAGGGAATTTTTGCGCGCGAATTATTAGAACGATATCCAAAAATACCAGTAATCGAAGAAGATCAACTCGCGTTACCAGAAATAAGGACACACTTTATTAATCAAGCCCTTGAATTCCACAAAAATAATCGCCGCTAAAATTAAGGTCTAACCAGAGCATTTTTTAGTCCTAATCAATAAAGCCCTTGAATCCTCTAAGCTTTCTGCAATACTTAATTGAAAGCAGGATTAAAAATTATAAAGCATTTGAATAAAAACGTTACGCTCGATATTTCACAACTTCTATCGATTTTTGTCGCCCAAAGTAATGACGGTTACGTGATTTTGGACGCGACTGATACGGTGTTGTACGCCAATCAATACTATGCTGAAACCCTGATCAATACTTCTCCAGGCAATATTGAAGGAAAAACCTTTTCTGAATATATCAAGCAAGCCTACCTGGATAAGCGCGGCCCTAAAATCGAAACGGATAATATCGACGCCTGGTTGCAAGCCGCCAATAGCAAACGCTGGCAAGAAAAATTTCGTTCCTTTGAAATTGAGCTAACCGACGGACGGTGGTTCTTAGTGACCGAGCAGGTTATCGGCAGCCGATTTTTATTTGTCCATGCAACCGAAGTCACGCGCACCAAAGAGTTGGAGCTGGAACTTCGCCGGACACAAGCAAAATTACTCGAACACGCTTACATCGATGAGCTCACCAACATTCCCAACCGGCGCAAGTTTATCGAACGGACCACCGAAGAAATCCATAAGGCACAGCGAAACCAATCGCGCATTATTCTATTTCTGTTTGATATTGACCATTTTAAACAAATTAATGATGACTTTGGACATCAGGCGGGGGACACAGTGCTAACGCTTTTATGCCAACTGGTCGAGTCACAATTGCGCGATTATGATATTTTCGCCCGCGTTGGAGGCGAGGAATTTGCTATTCTCTTTACCGACGGCGCCGAACAGGACAATCTTGCGACCATAGAGCGCATCCGTCATTTGATCGAAGAAGCCGAATTCCAGTTTAACCATTTAACCATTCATTGCACCGCCAGCTTTGGCGGTACAATTTCAACAATCGACGATAAACTGGAAAGTCTGGTTAGCCGCGCCGATAACAATCTTTACCGAGCCAAACGGCAAGGGCGAAACCAGACGGTATTTGAAGGCAGCTAGCCTGGGTTAAATTTTAATTTTTGCCAACAAAGATTTTAACATTTCATCTTTATTTCCCAGCTGCGATTGCCACTGGCTAAATTGATCGTCAAAATTTTCTAACGCCGACAAATCACCCACTTTGTCGCGAATTGACGCTTCCACTTTACCGGTCAATTTTTGCGCTTCCTGCTTTACCCGATCACCGATAGCTTGCTGAAACAAATTTTCCAGACTCGACGATAAGTTGATTTTAGGGGACGCGATGCTGCCCGTAGCTTTTAGCTGGAAATCGATTTGCGATTGTTGGCTAATGCTATTGGCGAGATTTTTCTGCCAACCTGCAATCTCATCCGGTACTGATAGTTTCGGCGCAACGAGGCTAAACGATGCGTTCAGGTTGATCGAATCCAGGGTCAACTCGCCTTGAATGTCGGCAACAAAATTACCCGATTCAATAAGCCAGTTGCCCTGCGCGGTCTCCATTAACGACATGGCCTTCAGTGGCCATTGTTTCACCGTGGCTGTTAGTTGGGTGCTCATTTGGCTGGCCGATGGCCAGTGGCTCGCAAGATCAATCGACGCTTGCCTTTCCCCCTTCATTTTAACATCGAGCTTAGCCGGTTTACCGGTTAACCAGGGCAAATAACCGAGATCAAATCCCTTCCCGTCCATACGCCAATCAGTTTCACCTCCGCTGAGTACCAGCTTTTTAATTAATATTTCCGGCACCTGATGCTCGTCTTTAAAATAGATTTTTTGGCCCACTTGAACGCTGCCCTGGCTGACCGATTCACCGCTCGTTTCGCCAGCGGGTTTTAATTCACTCACCATTGCTAATGCGCGTTTGACCCAAGGGGTATATTGCGGCCCCAGGTATTTATCTACCAGACCGTCGACTCCATTATCCAGGCCGAGATTCCCCATGACCGCTTGCAGATCATCCTTGGGTCCATTTTTAACCGCCTTAAATTGCTGGCTCAGTAACGCTTTGTCGGATTTAATTTTATCGGAAAGGGTACTAATTGACTGGCGTTCCTGGTCGATGGTTTTTTTCAACTTCTTCCATTCTTTACGATCTTTAATGAGGTTTAGTTTGTTATCTTTGGCGCGCGCCGATAATCGATTAAATTCTTTTTCAATTGCCGCAGTGCGCGCATCAAACGCCTCTTTATCGAGGGCTTGTTGCCACTGCTGTTCAATATTTTGTTGACTGTTTTTTAGCGTTTCAATTCGATTAAGGGTGATCAGATCGGCCTTTTCTACCAGCGCGTCAACATCGATATCATTCACGTCAGGTATGGCAATTTCAACTGCTCGAGAAATAGCCTGCGTCGACTTTCGCCCGCCAACCAGCGCGCCACTTGTATCTCGTTGCGTGCCGGTTTGAACATCCTGCATTCGCAATTCGTCGATCACCAGTTTTTTCCATAATAAAGAACCACTATCCACTGAGAATTTAACCGCGCTCGATTCAAACATATTTTGCATTGGCTGATCGGGATCCGCAGCTCGCAACTGATTTAAAGTCACGGCAACAGGAAACAAAGATAACTCGACCGATCCGACTTCAACTTTAGCGCCGAGCGCTTCGGAACCAAACTCTTCAATAGTGTCTGCAATGATCAGCGGTGCCAAAAAGTACCAGGCCAGAGTCACTAGAACGATCAGCCCGGCAAATACACCGATTCCCCACCAACGAATTAATTTCATACTGTTTTCCTGGTTATTTTGCACTGCCGTTTATACCGATAAAATGTTAACTGGAATAGCCTTGATAAAATTGCCAAAACTTGGACGCTTTAAGCATTTTAATGATCTGGTACTTTTCAATTTTCTCCAGCCAACTAACGCGATAATTCACCACCAACACCTTAAATAACGGAAAGCCTATCAAGGCAACGACCAACGCGATAAGTAGCGATCCTAATACCCCGCTAAAATAAAAATTACTCCAACGACCAATTAGCGTGTTATAAAAACTTTCCCAAAACGTTTGCAACGCGGGCGCTTGCAACAACGACATTCCGACTGATTCGGCGACGGGTGCAATTGCTAATCCCAATATTGTAAACAACGGCCAGGCCACCAGAAACATGGTTAAATTTACTCTAAACGCCAGCACAACGAGAAATACGAGCAGGTTATGCAGTGAGAGTAGTGGGGTTAATCCGACAATTGCCGCGAGCGAAATTGCAGCCGCAATTTGATTGGGCGATTGTTCGGAATTGAGGACTTTAAGAATTTTTGCCAGAACCGTTAGCATAGTTTCAATCCTTTTCGAGTGTCGATTTCAAGTTATCTGTTATTCAGCTATCTATTTGAACATTGCATCAATGTGGAAATCATGACAGACAGCGTTTATCGAGCGACTGTTGCGACTCAACAACTAGTGCCATTGTAGACAGGATAATACGATTTTGTAAATTACCGTGGTTGGTATTTTTCCCCTTGCGAAAGCACACCGCCCACTCGATAATCGAATCAGTTTAAATTTTGACGACTCTATCTTGCGACTCGTCTTCACTCAATCGACCCGGAATTCAACCTTGCACAATTTTATCATTGAATTTAAACAGGCTCTTTCAGCCGATTTTTGCCAGCAACTCATCAGCAAGTTCGAAAACGACCCTAACCAAATGGCAGGGCGCACTGGCGCCGGCGTCGACACCCAGAAAAAAGATAGCACCGACCTCCATATTTCCCAATTAGCCGACTGGCAAGATGAGTGTCATACATTATCGCAAATCATTTTGCGCGCAACCGTTCAATACGCCCGCCAATACCCCTTTCTGTTAACGGGCGCCATTTCGCCAACTTTTATTGACCCAAAAACACAGCAGACTCGAACCATTTTGCACGATGACATCAGTCAGTTAGACGAACAAGAGTTACAAGGTTTGATTAGCGCCATTTTTCGGCTTGATGAGATTAACTTGCAGCGTTACACACGCGGCTCAGGAGGCTACCATCATTGGCATTCCGAACATTTTCCGCATCCGAGCGATCAAAGCCAACGCAGTTTACACCGAGTGCTCTTATGGCTCATATACCTTAACGATGTGGAACAAGGCGGCGAGACCGAGTTTTATTATCAGCAGGCTCAGGTCAAACCCACCCAGGGTAGCCTGATTTTAGCGCCTTGCGGCTTTAGCCATACCCATCGAGGACATATTCCACGCTCACATGACAAATACGTTCTGGCATCGTGGCTAATGTATCGCCCCGCGGAGGAACTTTACCGAGGTTAATCCTATTTCCGCCTGCGAGCCTATTTTTGCGCCATTCAGGTGAGCCTGAATCACGCGTCTATCGCCTAATGCGCTGAAAATTTTGAAATTTCTTCTATATTTAAAGGAAGACGTTTTTTTACTGCTAGTTAGCCCATGATAAAGAATTTATTTCTCCCCGCCACTTTGCTGATGAACAAATTGAGATTCAGCCTCAAGTTCACCTTGATCGTGCTGCTCTTTTTTGTGCCTTTGTTGATTCTAGCCGTTAATTATTTTACCCAGGTCTATCAGTTGACGCGCCACAGCCAAAACGAAATTGACGCGATTGCATTTCTCCACCAAATCGACCGTCAGCAACAATCGCTGGTGCGCATATTAACCGATGATATGCTTTGGCGCTCCGGCCAGACCATTCCAGCGGAACAAAGCCAACAGATCAGTCATTTTGCCAAACAGTTGTCACAAATCGCTGATGACACCATTTTTAACGACGAGCAGCTCGCTGCGGTCAATCAAAACCTGCAAGCGATCGCCAAAAATATCCAGACAATCACCAGCGATGTGGGCAGTTCACAATCGCGCGCACCGGTCGACCAGATTAATTATCTTAAAAGCGCGCTCGACCAGTTCAATACCCTGTATTCGTTAGTCGCCAATTTAAAGGGACTGACCAACGACCCTGAAATCGAGACAGTGATTCTTTCGCGTCTGGTGATCGAAAAACGTTTGCTGACTCTGTCCATGTTGTATAAAGCCTATGGGATCTCGGCGTACGCGATTGGTGAAGTGGAAGTGTCTTCTGGCACTTTCGACAGTCTTAGCATTGTCTCCGACCAACTGGCCGATAGCCTGCCCAATATTCAACAACTGGCCAATGTTGTACAGGATCAAAATCCGACCTTGCGGCAGGTGGTCACTCAAGACGTGGCTAAACTGAGCCAGTTGATCGAAGACAGCATGTCGTTTCTGGAAGATCAATTTCTCATCGCGGAAGAGATTACTTTACAAAAGCCTCAATTACACGACTATCTGAATCAGCAACTGTCGACCTTTTATCAAAGCAAACAAACCTTGTACGAGCTGCTCGAACAGCGGCTCAATGACCGCATCCAGCGCAATAATACCGCCTTTTACGGACTGATTTTCATCGTGACCTTAACCTTGTTACTCGTCGTATATTTGTTCATAGGCATGAGCCTGTCGATATCAATGACCACTAACAGCTTAACCCGATTTGCCAAAAAATTAGCCGATGGCGACACTCGTGTCACAGCGACGGTCCGTACCAAAGACGAACTGGCCGAAGCGATCACCGCCTTCAACCAGATGGCCAACAATGTTCATAATCTGGTGGAATCTGTGCAAGATGCTTCTAAAGGTGTATCGCAGCAAACCGAAGAAGTGGAACAACTCGCGAATCAGACCGGAGATGCAGTTAATTCACAACTCCAGGATACCGCAGCAATAACCACGGCCATTGAACAACTGCTCGGCGCGGTTGCCGATGTATCGGCCAATACGCAACAGGTGGTGGCATCACTCAATAGCGCCGCCGAACAAACCAATCAGGGTAAAATCACCCTGGCTGGTGCGCGCAAAGCGACTAATGAGTTGGGTGATGAAATTAAATTATCCGTCGAAGTGATCAATCAATTATCGCAACAAAGCGACAGCATCAACCAGGTGCTCGACGTGATTAAAAGCATCGCTGAGCAGACCAACCTGCTTGCCCTAAACGCGGCTATCGAAGCCGCTCGTGCGGGCGATCAGGGACGCGGTTTTGCGGTAGTCGCTGACGAAGTGCGGTCACTCGCCAAACGCACCCATGAATCGACGGAGGAAATCCAGCAAACCATCAGTAGCCTTCAAGAAGGAGTTAAAAATGCGGTTCAGGCCATGACTCGCAGTGATGAAAAAGCGCTACGTTCGATCGAGGAGTCAGCCAAGCTGGATGAAGCTTTGGATGAAATCAGTCTGGCAGTCGACCAGATTAGTGAGCAAAGTAGCGCCACAGAAAGAGCCACCCATCAGCAACAAGCGATTGCCAGCCAGATCGAATCGAGTCTGGCATCCATTAGCCAGATTTCGACGGTCACAGAAAACAACGTTCAACAATCGATTTCAGCGTCGCAGCGACTGGCGCAGTTTGTTGCCAACCTTCAGTCGATGATCGATAAATTCAAAACATAGCGTTTAAGCCGCCAGTATCCTTGCAAGATCATGGTTTAAGCCAAATAATTCTTCACACATACATTTACAATTACTTACATTTCCTAGCCTGAATATATGAAACTATAAGGGGGTCTGGGGCGTCTTATTAACAGACGCAACTGGCGTCTCCCGCGACCCCTCCTAAAGATGCGGGATTTGAGTCTGGTTTCCCCAAGCTGGATTCGATATCAGCCTCAAAGTTTTCTTTGAGGCTTTTTTTTACTCAAAGCAATTGCAGATATTTTTTTCAGATATTTGTTGCAAATAGACTCATCATAAAATGGCCAAAAGACTTGGCGTGAACGGCTAACAGCCGGGCACAATCATAGCGCCCTGACAGAGTCGCAACCTAACAAGGCTCCAATTTGGCATACGCCAGCATTAACCGCTTAGATTCCCCGCTTTCAAAACTGATATGGACGACGGTACGGTCCCCCTGGCCTTCAAAGTTTAGAATTACCCCGGTGCCAAATTTAGGATGCGTCACCATTTGCCCTAACCTGTAGCCGGTATCATTCTGATTCATATCTTCGCTTAATGACGACTCAAAAACCGGCGTATTAACCTGGCTATTTAATCGCACGTCATCTTTTAGCGCCGCAGGGATTTCACGGACAAAACGCGATACCGCGGGGTAGGTGTCTTTGCCCCATAAACGGCGTTTTTCCGCGTATAGTAAATAAAGCTTTTTCATCGCTCGCGTGATGCCCACATACGCCAGACGGCGCTCTTCTTCAAGCTTATCCGGCTCATCCATCGACATCATATGCGGAAAGAGCTTTTCTTCCATGCCGGCGATAAAAACTAATGGAAACTCCAAGCCTTTCGCCGAATGCAGCGTCATTAACTGGACGCAGTCTTCGTATTGATCGGCCTGAGTATCTCCGGCTTCCAGCGACGCGTGGGCGAGAAACGCGGTCATGGGCGATAACTCGGGGTAATCGTCGGTATCAAATTCGCGCGCCGCACCGGCCAATTCCGCCAGGTTTTCCTTACGCGCCAGCGCTTTTTCACCTTTTTCCTTAGCGTACATTTCCATCAAGTTGGACGCTTCAATGGTCAATTGGATCTGCTCGGACAAGGGCAACTCATGGAATTCGTCATACCCAACCCGAATTAATTCGACAAAGCTCGCCAGAGATGCCGTGGCTTTGGCAGATAGTCCTTTTTCTGCAACAACTTTTTCTGCCGCGCTGAACAGGTGAATTTGTTCCGTACGCGCTTTCTCGCGGATTTTTTCCACCGATTTCTGGCCCAATCCTCGAGGCGGCGTATTCACGACCCGTTCAAATGCCGCATCGTCTTGCTGGTTGTACATCAAACGCAGATACGCCAGCGTATCTTTAACCTCTGCCCGCTCGAAGAATTTCAGACCGCCATAAATTCGATAAGGGATCTGTCTTTGGAGCAAATATTCTTCCAAAACGCGCGACTGGGCATTCGAGCGATATAAAATGGCGCAGTCGTTATAGGCATTACCCTGCTGGTACCACTCAGCGATGCGAGAGGCGATAAAACGCGCTTCTTCCTGTTCGTTAAAAGCCGCGTATAGAGAAATGGGGTCGCCGTCGCTACCATCGGTCCAGAGATTTTTCCCCATACGTTCCTGATTATTGGCAATAACGGCATTAGCGGCTTTTAAAATGGTACCGGTGGAGCGGTAATTTTGCTCCAGACGAATGGTTTTCACCTGACTGAAATCGTGGTCAAAGCGCTGAATATTTTCAATTTTTGCGCCACGCCATCCGTAAATAGACTGATCGTCATCGCCGACAATGGTCACGTCACATTGGTGTGCCGACATCAGCTTTAGCCAGGCGTATTGAATGCCATTGGTATCCTGAAACTCATCGACGAGCAGGTGTTGAAAACGCGCCTGATAATGCTCGCGCAAATGCTGGTTGTCTCGCACTAATTCATAAGCGCGCAGCAACAACTCGCCAAAATCTACCAACCCGCCAATTTTGCAGGCTTCCTGATACTGATGATAAACCTTGCTATGGATGCTGGTAAACAGATCGCCATTGTGGCGAATATCTTTGGGCCGATTACCCTCATCTTTCTGTTTGTTGATAAACCATTGCGCTTGCTTGGGTGGCCACTCATTATCATCCAGATTCATCTCTTTCATCACCCGTTTAATGACCCGCAGCTGGTCGTCGGAATCGAGGATCTGAAATGTCTCCGGCAACCCCGCATCGCGCGCATGGGCGCGCAGCAATCGGTGCGCCAGTCCGTGAAAGGTCCCGATCCACATGTTCGATGCTGACCGACCGAGCAGGTTTTCAACCCGTCCTCGCATCTCCTGTGCGGCTTTATTGGTAAAGGTTACCGCCATAATCGCATGAGGCGCAATTCCGGTCGCAGTAATCAACCAGGCAATGCGATGCACTAATACCCGAGTTTTACCCGAGCCGGCGCCCGCGAGTACTAATAAGGCCGGATTTTCCGCGCAAACGGCTTCCCGCTGGGCCTTATTCAGGCCATCTAGAATAGGTGTGACATCCATAAGTTGTTTCGGTATATTGACAAAACTGTGTAGCCACTCAAATTTTTTCGATTGAAATCAACTAATAAAGTGACCAGATAAATAGTGATCAAACAAGTAAGTGTTCTATTCTACCTGCTTTTTATTTTGACGCCAGCCAAGGGTGAAGAAATCTTTGCAGAACGGCTCTGGCAAGCGCACCAGCAGCGACAACCGACACCACATTTTTCTGCTTTTCAGGCGACCGCTAGCGAAACGGAGGCCTATCAGATACAGCAACAATACGTCCAGTTACGCCAGGTCTCTGATCCCATTGCCGGCTACAAAGCTGGCTTAACATCGACAGCCGGACAACGAAAATTTGGGGTGTCGCAAGCGCTTTCTGCGGTCTTATTTGATAGTGGCCATATTGCCCACCCACAAGCAATTTCACTACAACAGGCCGGTAAATTAATGGTCGAAACGGAATTGGGATTTATACTCGCTAAATCAATTTCTCAGCCAGTCACCGGACGGGCAGAATTAATTCAGCTGGTGGAGTCTGTCGTTGCCGTGATTGAACTGCCTGATCTGGGCTATCAGGATCTGGGACAACTCAACGGTGTGGATCTGATTGCCGCCAACGTCGCCTCTCATCAATATCTGGTGGGCGAAAAATTACCGCTCAGCCAGCTTGATGATATTAATCAAATTGCGACGACTCTCAGCTTCAATCATCATGTCCTGTTCAATGGCAAAGCGAGTGATGCCCTAGGCGATCAGTGGCAGGCCCTCCAATGGCTTATCAATCAGCTAATCGCGCAAGGGTACCAGTTATCGGCGGGTGAATTGTTAATCACAGGCGCTTTAGGAAAAATGGTTCCAGCGCAAGTCGGCGCATATCGCGCCCAATTTGGTCCGCTAGGGTCGCTAGAATTTCGCATTATTCCCTAGCTTAAAACATTCATATAATCAGGTCATTTATTTAGGTAATCAGCCATGCAAACCCCCGCAAATTTAGGTGCCATCGACCCTCAGGAATCACACAGTAATCATCAGATCCAGACGGCCCGAGAAATTTTTGAGCTGCAACAATCGGCATTTCAGGCGCAACCCTTTGCCACTGAGCAGCTTCGTCGGCAACAACTAATCGCCCTGAAGAAAGCCATCCTGAAACACCAGGATAAATTGGTCAAGGCGGTGTCAGCGGATTTTGGTTGTCGCTCATTTGATGAAACGCTGTTAGCTGATCTGGTGCCAACCATTATGAATATTGACCATGCGCTAAAACACCTGCGTCAATGGATGCAACCGGAAAAACGCGCGGTGCATTGGCTATTCCAACCGGCCAAAGCCCGAGTGATGTATCAACCGCTTGGGGTGGTTGGTATTATGGGCGCCTGGAATTACCCGGTCTTTCTCACCTTAGGTCCCCTGGTCGCTGCGATTGCGGCTGGAAATCGCGTGATGATTAAACCTTCAGAATACTGTCCTTATAGCAATCGAATCATCAACGAAATTATTCAAGATGCCTTTTCCAAAGATGAAGTTTTTCTGGTGGAAGGCGAAGTGCCGGTCGCAGCCGCTTTCAGCGAATTACCTTTTAATCACTTGTTGTTTACCGGCTCGACCCAGGTCGGCAAAATGGTGATGGCGGCGGCGGCCAAAAACCTGACGCCAGTTACCCTGGAGCTAGGCGGTAAATCACCAGCTATTATCGGCCCGGACGTTTCACCGGATTTTGCGGTTGAACGAATGTTATTTGGCAAAACCCTGAATGCAGGCCAAACCTGTGTGGCGCCCGATTATGTGCTGTGCCCGCAAGAAAAGCTCGACCCGCTGATTAAAAGTTTCCAGTCACATTTTAACGCTCTCTACCCTGATGTCGGCAACGGCGACCTCTCGTCAATTATCAATGACGACCAATACCGCCGATTAAAAACCTGGCTAGAAGAAGCTCAGCAACAGGGCGCGCAGGTGATCCCGCTCGGCCAGCCCGATGAATCACGACAACGCTCCTTCCCACTGCAGCTGGTCACCCAAGTCAATTCCTCGATGAAATTAATGCAACAAGAAATTTTTGGCCCCGTGCTACCGATAATCGCGTACAAAGATATTCAACAGGCGTTGCAGATTGTTCAATCCCATCCGCGTCCGCTGGCGCTCTATCTATTTTCTCACGACCGGCAATTGGAACAAAGGGTGTTAGATCAGACCCACGCAGGCGGCGTTTGCATTAACGATTCCGTAGTCCATTTTGCCCAGGACGATTTACCGATTGGCGGTGTTGGCCCTTCCGGTATGGGTAAATATCATGCGATAGAAGGATTCAGAACGTTTTCGCACGCCAAATCCGTTTTTAAGCGCGGTAAATTTAACTCTGCCAAGTATGCGTTACCACCTTACGGCAAGTTGATCCATCGGCTGATCTACCGCTGGTTTCTAAGCTAAAAATCTAACAAGTTACAATTTCTCACAAATTCAATCCGGCAAAAGGTAAAAAAGTATTTGTCTGGCTGAATTTGTGCCTATACTTAAGCAAATTAATTGATTAGTAGTCCAGCAGTTTGGTAATCAAAAATAATAATAAGCTTAACAAACGGTTAAATTTATGGATGAAAGCTAGGCTGAAGGATACGGCGCGCTGAATGATCAAAGTACTTGTTGTTGACAAAAACCGTACAGACTTTCAAAACTTGGCGTCGGCTTTACAGTCCGCCGACTCAATGGCATTTGAGATCCAGTGGCTTTCCAGCATCTCACCAGAAAGACTACACCAGTACCAATATGACGCTTTATTATTAGCGCATTCTCCCATCCCAAAAACAGCCAATGGTGACTCCGCCAATCCGTCAGACCATTACTCTACGCAGGGTAAAAAGGAGAATTTTAATCTACTCGAAAACATCCTCAAGTTTAAACACGCCCAGCCCGTTATTTATCTGACTAAAGATTTTGATCGACACATCGACCAACACGTTATCCAGCTAGGTGCCGACGACTGTCTGGCTAAATCCCAGTTAACGCCGGCATTTATTAGCCATAGTATTCAGCATGCAATCCAACGAAAAAATACCGAAGCAAGGCTGGCCCATATCGCCACTCATGATCGATTGACGGGTTTGGCGAACCGCTATTTATTGTTTGAACATCTCGAACACGCCATATTGCTCGCCAAGCGGTCGGCCACTCAGTTTGCCGTTTTATTCGTCGATTTAGACAAATTTAAACTGATTAACGATTCGCTGGGACATGAAATTGGCGATATGTTGCTCATTCAAGTCGCTAACCGATTACACAGTTGTGTGCGAGAAACCGATATCGTGGCACGACTGGGCAACGACGAATTTGCGATATTACTGGAAAACAGTGGCACCAGCCGCGACATAGCGATGATTGCGGAAAAAATTCAGGATGTCATGCTGCCTGCGCTGCAGATCAGGGAGCAAGAGCTATTCATTACCGCCAGTATTGGCATTGCCAGTTTCCCCGAATGTGGCATGGACCCGGCCCAATTAATTAAAAGTGCCGAATCAGCCTTACACAAAGCCAAAGAAATTGGCCGCAACAATTTTCAATTTTTCACCAACGAGCTGAATAAACAGGCCCGGCTAAAACTGGAGCTGGAAAAAAATTTAAGGCGCGCGTTAATTAATGGCGAATTTGATATTCACCTGCAACCCCAGGTTAAAAGCGCGACAGATACTATTGTCGGTGCTGAAGCGCTGTTACGCTGGAACCACCCCAAATACGGGTTTATTTCACCGGCGGTATTCATTCCGCTACTCGACGAACTCGGTTTATTGGTTGGCGTCGAAAGTTGGGTCATTAATCAAGTTTGTAAACTTGGCAAAAAGCTAACCGACCAATACGGCCATCTACGGTTTTCGGTGAATATCTCTGGCGCCCATTTTAAAACGGGCAATCTGAAAGAAAATATCTATCTGGCACTCCAGTCCAGCTCGCTCGATGCTAACCATCTGGAAGTCGAACTCACTGAAGATATTATGATTGACCATGTCGAGCACAACACCGGGCTACTTTCCGAACTCAAAGAAATTGGCGTTTCCGTGGCGCTGGATGATTTTGGCAAAGGCTACTCGTCGTTGAGCTATTTGAAAAACTTCCCGGCCGACATTCTTAAAATTGACAAAGCCTTCATTGATCATTTAGTCAAAGACGAGCGTGATTCAGCCATAGTCGAATCACTCGTCGATCTGTCACACAAGCTGGGAATTAAAGTCGTCGCCGAAGGTGTGGAAGAAAAACAGCAGCTGACCCATCTGGTCAAAATCGGCTGCGACTATGTGCAAGGCTACTACTTTGCCAAGCCGATGCCTACCGATGAATTTGAACGATTTGTTGCCAACCGTTGCAAGCGTCAGGCAAACGCCGACACTCGCACTCACTAACTGGTAGGTTACCAGCCTATTGCTACTGCTCGCGGGCGCGCTGCTCCAGATCTGCAACTATCTTTTCTAACGCCTCGATTTTCTCGCGGGTTCTGGCTAGCACTTTGGTCTGGGCGTCAAACTCTTCGCGCGTCACCAGATCCATTTTCGCGATCATCGTTTGTAAAATTTGTTTAAACTGCTGCTGCATGTCTTCTTGAAAAGCTTTGGCTCCGGGCGGAATGGCGTCGGATAGTTTTTGGGCAATTTCGTCAATCTTGCGCGCGTCAATCATGGGATTCTCGTTCATTTGCTGTGAGTTCAATAAGAGCCTATTCTAGCATAGCTGGCTTGCGGACCAAGCCGGATAACAGGGCCCGTTTTGCTTAAATTGGTTAATTCATTGGGCGTTTCTTGAACTTTGCGTATAATTGGCGGGATTTTTGCCAATATTAAGAATTATTTATGTTAACCAGAATATTACCTGGACAGTTGGTCGGTCTTATTTCATTTTCCTTGCATACCATGAATACCTTTTTCTGGTTTGCACCAATTGTTGTGCTGGCGCTGGTAAAGGCGTTGATACCGATAAAACCGGTCACTCAGTCTTGCAACTATTTGCTCAATAGCTTTGCCAGCGGCTGGATAAGCGTGAACTCATTTGTGACCAATATGAGCAAACCAATTCAATGGGAAGTCACTTTACCCGAAAACTTATCCACTAAAGACTGGTACCTGGTCATTGCCAATCATCAAAGCTGGGTCGACATTCTCGCTTTGCAACAGGTTTTTAATCGGAAAATTCCGTTTCTTAAATTTTTCCTTAAGCAACAGCTCTTCTGGGTACCAGTGCTGGGGCTTGCCTGGTGGGCGCTCGATTTTCCTTTTATGAAACGTTACACCAAGTCATATATCAAGAAGAATCCCGATAAAAAAGGCAAAGATTTCGAAACCACCAAGAAAGCCTGTGAAAAGTTTAAGACCCTGCCAATTTCTATTATGAATTTTGCGGAAGGCACGCGCTTTACCCCTGAGAAGCACGCCCGTCAAAATTCTCCCTATCAGCGATTGCTCAAGCCTAAGTCCGGTGGAATCGGGTACGTGATGACTTTAATGGGCGATGAGATCAACAAAGTTCTCAATGTAACCATTGACTACCCGGACAATGACAATTTTACATTTTGGGATTTTATGTGTGGCAAAGTTCGGCGAATTCAGCTGCACGCTGAATTGATCGAAATCCCGGCAATCGCCAAAGGCAACTATATCGAAAACGCAGAAACGCGAAAGTCCGTTCAGCAATGGGTCAACCAGATGTGGCGAGAAAAAGACCAATTTTTAACGGGAACGAGTCGTGAGATAATTGAGCAGCCCGTGGAAAGTAAAGCCGCCAATCATTAACCACTTGGCGGTGGTGATAAACTCATAATAAAAAGGCGCTTGTTCCAGTTGCGTCAGGTTATAGTCGATTATTTCAAAACCGATCACAACAACCAGGCAGATTGCTAAATCTATTTTCCAGACCGACGCCTTTTTCATCGAAGCAGCAAATTAGCTCAGCGCAGGCTTGATCGAAGCTATCGCAAAAATACTCAAGATTGCAGCCACCGAAATGATAAAAGCAATCACGCGAGACTGTTTGGTTTTGCCTCGTTTAAGCGCAACCGTACCGGCAATAATATAAACTACCAATAAAACGACTTTCGCCGTCACCCAGTTCACTACAAACGGATAGACCTGAAGAATCACCACCAGATAAATCGCCGCCGCCAATAAAACCGTATCGATAATATGAGGAAGAATTTTCGTTGGTTTCGCTTGCAACAACTGGTTGCCAGACATCATCCAATAACCGCGCAATAAAAAACCTAACAGCGACAAGCCCGCTGCGACCATATGGATCTGTTTAACTAGGAGGTAGTGTTCCACTCGATTTGCCCTTTAAATTTATTTTGTATCGCCGCCTTAAATAGTGCCAATTCTTCTGTGGCAACATCCAAAGAAACGCTAATTTTGCTTTGATAGTTTAACTGAAAATTGTCCACCTGAAAGTCTTTTATCAGATGTTCGCAATCTTTTTGTTGATGATAGTCGATGTCAAATTCTAGATGACTATAGTCGACCTTTTCCTCGGTGGTTAATTGCTCCAGCGCCAGTTTTACCCCGCCACCGTAAGCGCGCGTGAGGCCACCCGTGCCCAATTTGGTGCCCCCGTAATAGCGCGTACAAACCGCGACAATATCGCCGATATCAGCGTGCTGCAACACATTTAGCATCGGTTTACCCGCGGTTCCGGACGGCTCGCCATCGTCGCTACAACCGAGTAACGTCGTCGAGTTTGGGTTACCAACAATATAAGCCCAACAATGATGAGTCGCATCAGGATAGGTTTGATTCAATTCTTTTATAAACGCTTTAGCCGCCTCTGCTGTTGAGACATTTCGAACCCGCGTAATGAACTGACTATTTTTAATCACTTCTTCAACATCAACAGAATGGGCAGGGATCTGGTAGCTAGGCATGGGTTATCGGTTTAACAGAATTCGCGGAGGATTTTAGCATGGGTGGGGAAAAGAAGTAATGATAGTTGGTATTCTTGTAGGGACAATCCCTTGTGGTTGTCCTTTGCGACGGTTAACTTGATCGAAATGTTTAACTATCTCACGGGAACCCACAAGAAGCTCCTCTACGTTTTCTGAAAATAATAATCTAACTCCCACTTCAACGGATTGTTAGCTATGTATTCTTGAATCTTTAACAATGACTCCTCACTTCGAATCACGTGATCGTGAAAACTACGCTGCCATAAAGACCGATCAAATCTAGGTATATTCTTGCTTTTAACTAATTTAATGTATTCGTTAGTTGTAATTGATTTAAACGACCCGACTATCGAACTCAGTGTAGGGACAATCTCTTGTAGTTGTCCTTTGCGACGGTTAACTTGATCGAAATGTTTAACCATCTCACGGGAACCCACAAGGGGCTCCCCTACAATTTCTACGATTCCATGGAAATGGTTCGGCATTACTACGAAATCATGAAGTTTTAACATACGATAACGTCTTCGTAAACACTCCCACTGTTCAACTACCATATCACCGGCAATATTTTTCTCCATCGCCCCGTTATTTATATTCCCAAAAAGACAAAACATGCGGCGTGTACAAATAGTCACAAAATAGATTCTTCTTGAAGAGTAATCAAAGTTTGGTAGTCGATTCTTTTTTCTGTTTGGTAATACCCTTTCCATTTCTCGCAATCCTTTGCTTTAAATGATACTAATTGTCCAGATCCGTAGTGCTCTTTTATTCTGACCACGGAGGAAACATGGTTCCTCCCTTACATTGTGAATTCAAACTACTACCTACAACCCCCCAAACGCATCCCGCGTCAAATTCAACACGCCGCTCTCCTGCACCACAATATCATCCTCAATTCGAATTCCCCCATAAGGCATAAAGGATTCAATCCGGCTCCAGTTGAATGCTGAGTTGTGTGCTCCTTGACGCTGCTTGGCCAGCAACATATCAATAAAATACAAACCCGGTTCAATGGTAAAGGCCATACGCGGCTCCATATTGCGGGTTGAACGCAGGAAAGGATGCGCAGCTGGCGGGGGATTATGCGTACCGCTAACATCACCAAATTGGCCACCGACATCATGGACTTGCAGGCCGATTAAGTGGCCTAATCCGTGGGGGAAGAAAGTCGCGCTCACGCCTGTTTCAACCATAGCGTCTGGTGACATATCGACAAAACCAAACTGCTGGATGATTTTCGCAATCGCCAGATGAGCATTAACGTGTAAATCGAGATACGGCTGGTTAGTCGTAATCGAATCGATACAACTTCGTTGCATTTCATCCATTGCCTGAATCAACTCGGCAAATTCATCTTGTTGAAAGGAATAGGTTCGAGTGATATCCGAATGGTAACCGTTAAAGCTAACTCCCGCGTCGATCAGAAATGACTTCATTGCTGCCGGCGCTTGTGACTGACACTCGTGATAGTGCAAAATCGCGCTGTGTTCATTTAGACACACGATATTCCCGTAAGGCAATTGGTGCTCCATGATACCGGCCGCTTCAACATAAGCGAGATGAATCTGCTGCTCGCTTTTACCAGCGCGGAATGCATTTTCTGCTGCTTGATGCGCGAACGCCGCTTTTTGATTAGCGCGCTTTAAACACTCAATTTCATAATCGCTTTTATACGCGCGCTGCCAATAGATCGCATTAATTAATGCAGCAGGATTATCCTGGGCGCGCGGCAGGTTTTTAGTCGCCGCGGTCGCTTCCCCCAACACAGCCACTTTTTCGCTGTCCTTCGGCATAAAGCCTAAGGCTTCACTTTGCTGTGAGACAACTTTCACGTCGAAATGCTCAGGCCAGATCCCTTCAGGATCTGACGGGGGTGTATGCCAGTAATCGGCAGGCTGGTAATAAATCAGGGTCGGCTTACCGGTCAGACCGATCACAATATAACTGTGCGGTAATTCAGCCAAAGGGACGTAGGTGCGGAAAAAGAAACTGGATTTAAATGGATAATCCATATCGTCCTGATAAACCCGGATTGGCGCACCTGATGGCACCACCAGATATTCCAGGTCATTTTGTTCCATTAGCTGGCGATGGCGCGCCAGGAGATCGGCAAGATGCTCGCCGTATAAAGCTGCTAAATTCGACACGGTATTAACCTCTTAGAGAATTGAATTTTTCTGATGAGAAAGGTTTTAAAAATCTTGCCCACATCTTAATGACTTTGGCAGTAGGGCGCAATGGAAGGGGGTCGGATGACTTGGTGGGCTGAAATGCCACTCGGCTATTTGTAGGGGCGCATTGCGTGCGCCCAACGATCGTTCATTTTTCAACAAATTCGGCTATTTTAGCCTGTTGCGGGTTCACGCAATGAACCCCTACATTATGGAACCTACCCCTTCTTTGCCGCCTCAAACGCGCGGCGCTTGTCTACCGCCATCGGCGTGATGGTCTCTTCCAGCTGTTTTTCCCAGCCACAGATAAAATAAACTTCCGCCATCAGGAAAAATGGGCCGATCATCAACTGGTTCAAATCATCAATAAAAGCGGGTTTCGCCTTCTCATAATGATGGCCAATAAACTGAACTATCCACGCTACCACAAAAACGCCAATGGCAATCCATAGCGCATTTTCTGACTGAGCAACCAGATTATTCGTAGCAACAACCGGTGCGATAAACAGTAAAAGTCCAATGGCCAGTCGCCAATGCAACTTAAAATAATAGATTAACGCGCCGGTGAAAAAGATTTCCGCCGGCGTCACCGAAAAGTCATACCCCGCGATGCTGATCGGCCACGAGACCAAGCTTAATAACAAGCCCAACGACCAGATTATCGCCGGTACGCCGATAAAATGCGTGACGATATTCTTTTTGCTTAAATGGACGCTTTTATAGGTTGATAGCTGCTCTTCTGCGGTTTTCATGACAACTCTCCGAATTTGACTATCCAGTTATAATGGGCTTTTGACCGGGATTTGTAAAGTGGTCGGAGGTGGGGATAAAGGTCGAATTCCCGTATTCTGTAGGGGAGCCCCTTGTGGGTTCCCGTGAGATGGCTAAACCATTCGATCAAGTTAACCGTCGAAAAGGACAACCACAAGGGATTGTCCCTACACTTGTCGTGAAAAACAGTTAACTACGATAACTCATTCAGCCAATAGTTATTCAAGATCGAGATAAATTCAAACACCTGTTTAACTTCTGGTCAAACCTGTTATACTCAGGCTCATCTGTATCGACGAGCCAGATCAAAAGAACGTCTAAAAATTCATTCAAGTGTCAGCTAATTCGGCTACACTATGCGACAAAATACCTCTCAATATACGGAGTTAACCATGATTTATGAAGGTCAATCGCTTCAGTATCAGATGCTCGATAACGGCATCGCTGAAGTTATCTTTGATAATAAAAACGAATCGGTCAACAAGTTCGACAATGCCACTTTGAACGAATGGAAAGAAGTTATCGAACTGCTTAACAAGCAAGACGGCGTACGTGGTGCTATAGCCACTAGTCCTAAGCCGGTTTTTATTGTCGGCGCCGACATTACCGAATTCTTAAAAATGTTCGCCGAACCGCGCGAACAGATGGTTAATTGGTGCACCCAGGCTGGAGCCATTTTTTCTGGCTTTGAAGATTTACCCTTTCCGACGGTTTGTGCGATCAATGGTTTTGCCTTAGGTGGCGGCTTTGAAATGGCACTGACCTGCGATTATCGCGTCGCATCTACGGCAGCCCAGGTTGGCCTGCCAGAAACCCAACTGGGTTTAATTCCGGGATTTGGTGGTACGGTACGCTTACCTCGCGTGATTGGTAGCGATAACGCTATTGAGTGGATCGCTATGGCGAAAAATCATAAACCAGAAGCTGCGCTCAAAGTAGGCGCGATAGACGCTGTTTGCGAACCTGAAGCGTTACGTGGTGTCGCCCTTCAAATGGTTAACGATGCGGCTGATGGTAAGCTCGACTGGAAAGCGCGCCGTGACGAAAAACAAGCGCCAATGAAACTCAACAAACTTGAAGCGACCATGGCTTTTAATACTGCCAAAGGTGTGGTGGGCGCTAAAGCCCTGCCAAACTATCCGGCCCCCATGGAAGCGATTCGCGTCATAGAAACCACCGCGAATATGACTCAACGCGAGGCACTCAAAGAAGAACACGAAGGTTTCACTAATGTCTGCCAGACATCACAGGCCAACGCCATGGTGCAGATTTTCCTGAATGATCAACTGCTGAAAAAGAAAGCTAAAATTGCCGCCAAAACAGCGACCAAACAAGTTAAGTCTGGTGCTGTTCTCGGTGCGGGCATCATGGGTGGCGGAATTGCCTATCAGTCTGCCTCCAAAGGCATTCCTGTAGTAATGAAAGATATCAATACCGCAGCGCTTGATCTGGGCATGAACGAAGCCATCAAGATCTTAAATAAAGGCGTTAAGCTCGGTAAGGTTACCCCGGAAAAAATGGCAAAAGCCATCGCCAATATTACCCCGACGCTGGATTACTCAGCTGTCGTTCATGCCGATTTAGTGGTTGAAGCCGTAGTCGAAAACCCCAAGGTGAAAGACAGCGTATTGCAAGAAGTCGAAGCCATCATCGCCGATGATGCAATTTTGACTTCAAACACTTCGACCATTTCTATCGACCTTCTGGCTAAAAATCTGAAACGTCCAGAGCAATTCTGCGGTATGCATTTCTTTAATCCAGTGCATAAAATGCCCTTGGTCGAAGTGATCCGTGGAGAAAAAACCAGTGACGAAACTGTCGCGACAACGGTCGCTTACGCCACTGCGATGGGCAAATCTGCGGTGGTCGTCAAAGACTGCCCCGGCTTTTATGTGAATCGCGTCTTGTTCCCCTACTTCCGCGGCTTTAGTCAGTTGCTCGCCGATGGTGCAGACTTCCGCCAAATCGATAAAGTGATGGCTGGTTTTGGTTGGCCAATGGGTCCGGCTTATTTGCTCGACGTGGTCGGCATCGACACCGCTTTCCATTGTACCGATGTACTCGCTGAAGGCTTCCCGACTCGCATGGCGAAAATGGACGGCGACGCGGTTGAAGCGCTTTTTAAAGCGGACAAATACGGCCAGAAAAATGGCAGTGGATTCTACACTTACGGCAAAGACAAGCGCGGCAAGCCAACCAAAGTGGTTGAAGATTCCGTGTTTGAAATTATCGGCGCGCCAAGCAAAGAATTCGACAATCAAGAGATCGTCGAGCGAATGATGTTGCCATTAATTTTCGAAGTCGCGCGTTGTTTAGAAGAAGGCATTGTCGATACCGCGGCCGAATGTGATATGGCACTGCTTTACGGGTTAGGCTTCCCACCCTTTAGAGGTGGCGCGCTGAAATACGCTGATGAAATTGGAATTGGCAACCTGGTTGCGCTAGCCGAAAAATACGCGCACCTGGGGGCCGGTTATGAAGTGCCAGCGTTAATCAAAACTATGGCTGCCGACAATAAAACTTTTTATACCGCGTAAGCGTCGACTGAATCGAATTTAAGGAGATTTGAAAATGAAAGATGTAGTCATCGTAGATGCTATCAGAACCCCGATGGGTCGCTCTAAAGGCGGTATGTTCAGAAATGTGCGCGCCGAAGTGATGAGTGCCAAACTGATGCAAGAACTACTCGACCGCAATAAAGCGCTCGACCCGGCTGAAATCGAAGATGTGATCTGGGGTTGCGTGCAGCAGACCTTAGAACAAGGCTTTAACATCGCGCGTAATGCCATGTTAATGACCGATATTCCTCACAGTGTTGCAGGCCAAACGGTCAATCGTTTATGCGGCTCATCCATGCAGGCCATTCACGCGGCGACTCAGTCGATTATGACAGACAACGGCGATGTCTTTTTAGTCGGCGGCGTCGAACATATGGGTCACGTACCGATGATGCACGGGGTCGACTTTGCGCCGCAAATCGCCAAGTTTTCAGCGAAAGGCTCCGGCATGATGGGGCTAACAGCTGAACTGCTGGGTAAGATGCACGGCTTTGACCGCCAGACGCAAGATGAGTTTGCCATGCGCTCACACCAACGCGCTCACGCCGCGACCACCAGCGGCGCGTTTGACGCAGAAATTATCGCGATGGAAGGTCACGATGAAAACGGCGCGTTAAAACTTTATGATTTTGACGAAGTAATTCGTCCGGAAACGAATATGGAAGGTCTCGGCAGTTTACGTCCGGTGTTCGACCCGCGCGGCACAGTCACCGCCGGCAACGCGTCTGCCTTATCGGATGGCGCATCAGCGATGTTAATCATGAGCGCGGAAAAAGCCGATCAACTCGGTCTAAAGCCAATCGCCAAAGTTCGCGCCATGGGTGTTGCTGGTTGCGATCCAGCGATTATGGGTTACGGTCCAGTACCTGCCGTTAATAAAGCATTAAAACGCGCGGGTTTACAAGCTTCGGATATTGACCTTTGGGAATTGAATGAAGCCTTTGCTGCGCAATCACTGCCTGTCTTAAAAGACCTAGGCCTGCTCGATGTGATGGACGACAAAGTCAACTTAAATGGTGGCGCGATTGCGCTCGGTCATCCGCTCGGCTGTTCGGGTACCCGCATCAGCGGTACCCTGCTCAGACTGATGGAAAGCAAAGATGCGACGCTCGGAGTTGCAACTATGTGCGTAGGTTTAGGGCAAGGGATCGCGACCGTTTTTGAGCGGGTTTAATTTTTCTCAGACTAGTAAAAAGCGGCTTAACCAGCCGCTTTTTAATTCACTTTAATTTCAGTTCAAATTCACTTCACTGTTACTTCAAATTCACTTCAAACGAGTTTTCTTTACACCGATTAATCACTTCTCAATAAGTCGTAAAATTCCGCCTGCTGAAATTTTTGGCGTTTCTTTGACGAGTTCTGACAGGTATTTTGCAAAGCCACTTAATTGTTCATCTTTCAGTCCATCGATCGCTGCCAACAATTTCTCAATATATTGATCACTTTTTTCAGTATGACCAAACTGTCGATGATAATTGGCAGCAAGATAAAAATATTCCAGTCGTTGGCCTTCTTCTAATTCCAGGCTGATTTGATTTTCAATTTCGACTAAAGCTCTTTCTCTCAAAGCGTTTGCCTTAGCCAGATTCTCCAATCCCTCATTTAAATAAGCAAACGTACGCAGCAACTGGATTTTCTTCGCCTGGTCTAACTCGCGCAGAGCGTAAAGGGCCTCAAGATGTTTAAGCTTGTCTTTTGGCGTATGGTTATCGAGTTGATTTTCACTCAAATATTGACTAATTCGAGTTATATCATCCTTTGACAAATTATCGAAATCTTCCATAAACGCAATATAACCAGACTTTTCGCAAAACCAGATTCCATTAGGGTCCGTCTTAGGCCAAAAAATTTGATCATATTTGGAAGGCCACTGATAAATATAACTCCCGTAGCTCATGGGACTACTGACGTCGCATACTTCGTCTTGATTGATCGGATCTGCTACTTCCTGCTCAGCCCAGGTCGTCGCCTGCGCCGGATAATACAACAGTGTGATGAACAAACTACTCATTATGGCTAAACGATTCATTGCGCCCTCCTTTCTATTGCATTGTTACTTCCACTATTAACGCATCTTATTTTTAGTTGGGGTTTATTTCATGAGTTGTAAAATCGTCGGCTCGTATCTGCTTGCTTTGGTCCAGCCAAAATACCAGGTTAGCCATCCAGCTAAAAACCCGCCAACAAATCCACCTAAATGCGCGATATAGCCTATCGATGATTCACCCCAAATTGCGCCGTATAAATCTGCCAAAAACCAGAATGCAATTAACCACAATGCATTCATCGTAAATTTTTTACCGAAAAAATAGGGGATAGTAAACATGCAATCAATGCGAGATTTTGGGTAGTAAAATAGATAACAACCGATCACCCCATTGACGGCACCGCTGGCGCCGACGGCAGGCGCGCCATCAAATAACTGGTGTATAAAACTCGCAAAAATCGCCAGCAGCATATAAATGCCCGGATAATTCAGATTACCCAGGCGTGAGCAAATCGCGTTTCCAAAAATCCACAGATAAAACATATTGCCCAGCAGATGTAAAACATCCGCATGCATAAACGCTGCAACCAACAAGGAGGTATTAAATCCATCGGTAGTAAAACTACCCAACGGCTTATCAAGCAGAGCCGCGGTAAAATAAAATGCTGATGTAAATAGCAGGATAAAGAGATTGGCTAACGGCGGAGATTTTAGTTCGACTTCCGCCCGATACGGAATAAACATGCTTTAGACCCTGTTTTTCTTATTTTTAGCCATCCTCTCATGCTGTCTTTGGATTAGCAAATCAATCGGTTGCCATTTTAGAGAATTTTATGCGACGCTGAATTCTCATTACTAATGGCCGCTCTCTGGCTTTTTTTTAGAATAATTTTAAGTCGAATTTTGACTTTTTCATAAATCATCAATTAGCTGCTAAACTAACAGTAACACACTAACTTAATTGCTGCAGGTCACGAGTGACTAGTCGAAAAACCTTTAATCCAATATTTTTCTTTAAGGCAATTTGCATTTATATCTGCTTTTTAGTTTTCCCCTCTCATTCACAAAGTCAGTCTTGCCGGTATCAGTTTGTCTGGTCTCCCTGGGCGCCTTATCTGGAAGGAGAGTCGAAACCTCGCGGCGTCCAAATTGACTTACTCGAATGGATTAGTGAAGAAATAAACTGCCAATTTGTTTATAAAAAAATGATATGGGCGGACAGTATTTCAGCAATTAAGGATGGTACTGCTGATATCGTGGGGCGAGCCAGTAAGACTGAAGACAGACTCGCATTTGCTCACTTTTCCAAAAGCTACCGTGAAAATTTGATGGTGCTGTATGTACGTCGCGGTGAAAGTAAAAATTATCGCGGAAAAACTTTAGAAGAACTTTTTAAGGAAGGATTTGTTTTAGGCGTTGCGCGGGGCGCTTTTTATGATAAACAGATCGCGTATCTCAAAGCGCAGCCTCGCTATGCTAAAAATTTTGTCGAGATCGACTTTATTGAAGGAGCGATATTTCAACCAATCGTAGGAAAGGAAGTTGATGGGATTTTCGAAACCGTTTTCGCGATGGACTTTCTCTTATTAAAAAATGCCGCAGAACAAACGATTGAAGAGTACCCTCTGGAAATAGTCACCGACCCACTTTATTTTATGTTTAGTAAGAAAACGGTGCCTTCGTCATTTGTCGAAACGTTTAACGGGGCACTAGATAAGGTTCAGCGATCTGAAAAATACCGAACCCATTGGTTTTGGTCTAAATTGCCAGCACCGAAAAATCCTTAGTGATTCAAATAACGAAACCGAATTTTATTCTCTGCCGTATAACATAAAATTTTCAAAATCATGCCGTACAAAATCGTCAGTATCGACACCGCCGACGCAGGCCCAATCACCGCTGAAAATTCTTCTGCTTTAATATTAGTCGCCATGGCAACCCAACCAATCATGCTGGTAAAAAACCCCATATACATGGCCGAGTTTCCCGTCACACTTAAAAAGTGACAAGCGCCCTGAGCATCTCGCTTATCGACTTCTAATTGATCGACAAAAGCAAACGCCATGCTATTTTTGTACGCCTTGATCGAACTCGCGGCGATTCCGAAAGCTACCGCCGGCGGGAAGACCAGCAATAGTGATGGAATATCCAGGTAGTATTTAAATCCACTTCCAAAATACATTGCCATCGCGGTCATTCCGCTAAAAATTAAGATACTGACTACAAAGGCCATAAGCCCTCCTTTCTCTTTCCACAAATAAAGCAAAGTCGTACGAATACTTTGCTGCCAAAACCAATGTTGAGCGCGAAACTGATTCGATTCTTCTTCGACGATCTCACCGAACTCTTCACACAAATCACCGATCACCTGCTCACGGATTGCCGCGGGCAATGCCCAGTGCAACAATGAACAAGCTATTTTGGGTGGTGAATAAAAATTCATTACTGACGCTTACCTATTTCGAAACTAAGCCATACCACTAATGGAGACACCGTGCCACATCACATCGATCGCCGAGCGTGTGCGCTTGAGCGCTAACTCTCCGTTGGGCGTCACTTTAAAATATCGTTTGGCACGACCTCCTCGCTCCGGGGTCGCTTCCCCGACAAAGGATTCCACCAGACCTTTTTTCTCTAACCGCTCTAAAGTGGCATACAGGGCACCGATTGATACTTCACGGTCGATTAACTCTTTCAAAAGTTTGCGAACTTTCGTTCCATAAGCTTCGACGCCTAAACGCAACAAAGCCAGCAACAAAATGTGCTCGAATTCACCCAGGTATTTTTCCTTGTCTGACATAATCTTTACCCTATAACCGTCATTGGCGCTCAATTTACTCTACAATATAGAGGATATATTTTGGAAAACAAGTTATTTTTTCTATTTTATAGAACAAATAATTAAATAACCTCCCAAATAACCGAGAATCATGTAATATGGCAGTCAGTACCTTTGATTGATAAATCGGTAGTCGATGGAATCAGTAACATACAAACCTAAGCAAAAGCGCAGCGAACAAAATTTAAAAAAGATTGTCGACTCCATCATGAAGTTGGTGGAAGACAAATATTTTGAGCAAATATCGATCATCGATATCACCACAGCAGCCAATCTGTCCACGGGCGCTTTCTATCGCCGCTTTAAAAGTAAAGAGGCCGCTCTACCTGTTATCTACGAGCAATTTCAGGAGCAACTTCGAAACTGGTTGGCGGAAAAATCTGTTATCTGGCATTCGCAAAACCTGGACGAATTAGTCAAAGATATGACCGATGGCATCTATCGTTTTGTGTTAGCAAAAAAGGGCGTTTTTAGGACCATCTACCTGAATGCACGACTGAACTCTGACTTGCTTCAACCGCAAACCTTGGAACAAAGGATCAAGGATTTTATTTATCTCGCGAGCTTTTTTGAGCGCTTTATGCCTGCGGATAATCAGGCATGTAAAGACGCGGTTCGCTTTGCTATTTTTACTTTAGTTAATAACGCCATCGAAAAATGTGTTTACCCTGAGCTCACGCCTGCCAGCGGTTGCCCGCAAGACCTGGACGCTTCCATAGATGCAACAACGACCATGTTAAACGCCTATTTAAAAAGCGCTTTTCAAATGAGCGACGAATAATCAATCACAGACACCCCCAATGGAACTTGCTCCTGTCAATATTCTTCAGTTTATCTTTGTGTTCCAGGCGATTTTTGGCGCCCTATTGATCTATAAAAATGAGCGATACCGCGGCCTGTTTATTATGGCCGTTCTACTCGCTCTATCCATGAGTTTTAATCTACTGGAAGAGCTCAACATTACGCGCGATTTTCATCTGATCACACCGATTTTCACGTTAAGCGAAGGGCCGGTTTTCTATCTTTTCGTTTACCGCCTGGTGTTTCCCGAGAAACCTTTTACCACAAAGCAGCTGTTTCACTTTGCCCCCATGATAGCCGCCTTGCCGCTCACTCAATGGCCACAGCTTGTCATTGGTTTTGGCTCTGTTAGCCAAATTATTTATGCGGGACTCGTCGTTCACTTACTCTATCAGTACCATCAGGCCTCCCAAGCGATGCGTTCGGACGCCGACGCTTTGCAATTAAAATGGGTCCTGAAAGTGTTAATCGTTTATTTGCTACTGGGCTTATACGACCTGATACGGCTAAACCTGCAACCTTACATTCCCGTATCGATAAATGTTGGCGGACAATCATTCGGTACCTTTTGTGGGTTAATCATTTTCTCATTTATGATTTTCAAGGCGGTTAAAAATCCAGTCCTGTTTAACGGCATGCAAGCCTACTTGGATATGCAACGCGCTGACCCGATAGAAAATACCGATAGCGAACACGCGCAGATTATATTTAATGAATTGAAAAGACAGATTATCGACAAGTCGCTTCACCATAAGCCGAGGCTTTCCCTCAATAACCTGGCAGAGTTAACCGGACTTAATGTCAGGGAAATTTCCCGTGCGATCAACCTGGCAAGTGGCCGCAATTTTAACGATTTTATAAACCAGTTACGCATCGATGATATAAAACAACAGCTCGAGGATGCCAATCGAGACAATCGCAAAATTCTCGATATTGCACTGGAGACGGGCTTCGGCTCCAAATCGACTTTTAACGCGGTGTTTAAACGTGAAACGGGTAAAACCCCGACTGAATACCTTTCTGGCATAACAATAACCTCTGTCTGATACCCATATTCAAGGTCCAAAATCATGTTTCCGGACGACGATACCCTTTAATCCCCGTAAATTAGCACCTTTACATTCCTATCTGGAGTCAATTTAAGGTGTCTCGACAATTCATACTTAATCTGGGTAAGCGCGGCCTGACCTATCTTTTAATCGTGATCTTTGCCATCGTCTTGCTGGTGGGACTTTCGCTACCCTTCGCTCGCTCGATAAAACCCGATGGCCTGCTTTATGTTAATAACCTTCAGCCTATCGCCATCGATAATGTCAATCTGGTCACTATGACCGAGTCGGGAATACTCAAAAACCGACAATTGATTATCGAGTCAGGTCGTATTGCCGATATTCGCCCCGCCGGGTCAAGCCTTGACGCTTCAATTCAGGTCTTCGACGCTAATCAGGGTTACCTGACTCCGGGCCTGTTTGATATGCATGTTCACCTTTACGACCGCAGCTACCTGATGGCTAATCTGGCCTTTGGGGTGACTAGTGTGCGTGCGCTTAGAGGCGACGCTAAAATACTCAGTTGGAAAAACGAACTCGCCCGCAACGAATGGCTCGGCAGTAACCTTTACGTCAGCTCGCCTATACTAGATGGTGAGCATGCCCACCTAATGAACCAGAGAACCCTGACACCTGAGCAGGGGCGTCACCAGGTTCGGCTGGCGAAAGAAAAAGGTTATGACTTTATCAAGGCATACGGCTACCTTAACCCAGCGGTATTTGAAGCGATTATCGACGAGGCGGAAAAAATCCAGATCCCCGTTGCCAAACACGGTCCGCATCCCATCGATAAAACATCCTGGCAATCACTCGAGCAATTGCAAACGATGGAACATGTGGAAGATATTTTTCAGGGTCCACTCGATTTTAACTTTGACCACGTGAAACTCAAACAGGTCGTCGCCCAGATAAAACAGATCAATGTGCCGGTCACACCGACTCTGACGACTTTTTATCACCTGACCCAGTTAAGCCTTCACAAGCAGACATTTATCGATACACTCAACCTCGACTATCTCAATCCGTTTTACCGGGATTTGCTAAAAGAATTTTCCGTTAACCGTTGGTTAGCGGCGAGCGATAAACACGCAGCCTACAATCAGAAAGAGTTTCAATTTTTGCAAGATATTGTCGCCGAGCTGAACGCCCAGCAAGTCACATTATTGGTCGGCTCCGACGCGGGAACCATGTTCACCTTGCCGGGCATTTCAACCCATGATGAGCTGATGCTAATGTCGCAAGCAGGATTAACGAATCTCGAGCTGTTGGAGGCCGCAACCGTGAATGCCGCAACCGCCCTGCAGGTTCAGGAGCACTATGGCAGCATTCAAGTTGGTCTGGTCGCCGATTTAATTTTGCTCAGCACTAACCCACTCGACGATATCAAAATTCTCCGCACGCCCGTCGCAGTGATTAAAAATGGCCAGTGGCTCTCACAACACGATCTTGAATCACTCGAGCGCTCTGCCAAACAGCATACCAGCTATTATTGGAGCTTTATTGGTTTTCTCGACGACATCATCGAACGAGCGTTCGACTAGTGGCACCATTTCATATTTAACCTCAAATTAAGAGTCGGTATACTCTGGGTAACACGACTTTAAGGTTACCCGATGAAATCACTGCTGTTTGTTTTGCTGTTCCTGTTGCCTGCGCCAATACTCGCCTTAGGTAGCATCGGCCACGAAGCCGTATGCGAGATTGCCTATCGGGAACTCACACCGACCGCCAAAGCAGCGGTCGATCGTTTGATGGGTTTGGAGAAAAATTCTAAATACCAAACTTTTAGCCGAGCCTGTAGCTGGGCCGATGATAAAAAAGGTGGTCGGACTCAAGAGCGCAGTCCAGATCATTACGTTAACCTACCAAGGGATTGGATATCGATTCCCGCTGACAACTGTGTGCTGGATAAACGTTGTCTTTTTTCAGCGCTTAGAGATGATGAAGCGGTATTACGTTCGCGCGTCAACGACCGTTTTAAACTTAAAGCACTAAAATATTTTAGCCATTGGGTCGGCGACATCCACCAACCTTTTCACGTTTCTTATCAAGACGACCGTGGCGGTAACCAGGTTTACCTGACTAAAGACAGCGCCTGCAAAAAAAATCTTCATGCGGTGTGGGACCGTTGTATTCTGAATCACGTCTTTTCACAATTTAAATTAAGTCCGCGCAGTGGCAAAGATCGCCAACAATTTGCCGAAAGGATTTATAAGCAAATTAGCGAACAACAAAAACGCATCTGGACACGAGATTTATCTGCGATAACCTGGGCGAACGAGTCGTTAGTGTTAGTCCGCTGTCCCGATCTAAAATACTGTTATCTACAAGGACAAACGTGTCAATATACGAAGAATTCAAAGTATCATATTTATCGCGGCAAAAACAAAAACAGTCGTAGCCTTAAGCTCACCGAATTTTATCTGGACGCAATGAAAGAGTTAAACCAGCAAAGAATTCAACAAGCCGCCATTCGACTCGCCGCAAAGCTTAACGATATTTTTAAGTAATTATATTTAAGAAATTTAATATTAAGAACTCCATCATGGCCGAGCAACTTCCCATTCTTTATTCCTTTCGCCGTTGTCCATACGCCATGCGTGCACGTATGGCGATTCGCTATAGCATGGTTCAGGTTGAACTGCGCGAAGTTGTTCTTAAAAATAAGCCGCAAGCCATGCTCGAGGCTTCGCCTAAAGCAACCGTACCCGTTTTGGTATTGAGCGATCGTCAGGTTATCGATGAAAGTCGTGACGTGATGATGTGGGCGTTAAAACAAAGCGATAAAGCCAATTGGTATTTCGGCCTGGGCCAAGAACGACAATTTCAAATCGACCAGCTTCTTGATATTAACGATAACGACTTTAAGCCCAATCTGGATAAGTACAAATACGCGGTACGCTTTCCCGAATTCCCTGAAATAACCTATCGTCAGCAGGGCGAAGTCTTTTTAAGCTCGCTCGAGCAGAGACTGGCGAACCAAGCGTATTTGTGCGGCGATCAACTCTGCCTTACCGATATTGCTATTTTTCCTTTTATTCGGCAATTTGCCCACGTGGATATTCAATGGTTTGAACAGAGCGACTATCACAATCTGCAAAAGTGGCTGAATAGGTTTAAAGCATCTGAGTTATTCAAAAGTATTATGGACAAATACCCTGCCTGGCGGCCGGGTGACACCCGCACGGTGTTCTAGCCAGCACCAACTAATTGACTAAAGCAATTATTATGGTTGCTTTAGTCAACTATATTTGTCACGATAGCTTCAGCAAAACTTTGGGGGCGACAAATAATGGCAGACAAACAACTAGACCTGTTAACCGAAAAGTTTCGAGAATTTAACCGTTTTTACACCGACAAAATTGGCGTTCTTAACCACAAGCTGGTCGACTCTGAGTTTTCGCTTTCCGAGGCACGCGTTCTATACGAACTGGCGCATCAATCAGCACTTTCGGCGCAGGCGCTGCAGCAAAGCCTCCACCTGGACCGGGGGTATCTCAGTCGAATTTTAAAAACCTTTGAAAACCATGGGTTGCTAAAGCGAAAAGCGTCAAGCCAGGACGCCAGGCGCAAGTCGCTCCACCTGACCAAAGCGGGCGAGACAGCCTTCGCCAAATTGAATGCCTTGTCGCAATCGGCCATGCAAGAATTATTAAGTGAATTAAGCCCATTTGAGCAAGCCAGGCTGAGCGATGCTATCAGGGGGTTTGAGCAAGCATTGGGTTTTAACCACCCATCGGGCCAAAAAGATATTCGGCTGAGAGATCTCCAGCCCGGTGACATAGGATTTATTGGCCATCGGCAAATGCTGTTGTACCAGCAAGAGTATGGCTGGAATATCAACTACGAAGTAGTCGCGCTCGACATACTGTGTCAATTCGTCAAAAACTTTGACCCGAAAAAAGAAAAGAGCTGGATAGCTGAATCCGACGGTCAAATTCTCGGCAGCGTTTTTGTCGCCAAAGAATCTGACAAAATCGCCAAATTACGCTTACTCTATGTTGAGCCAGAAGCACGCGGTACAGGTCTCGGTTCAAAATTGGTCGAGGAGTGTATTCGATTTGCCAGCGCCGCTAATTACCAAACCTTAAAACTCTGGACGCAAAGCAACTTAATTAGTGCGCGACGAATTTATAAACACTTTGGGTTTCAACCAGTCGGCGTCGAATCCCATGATATGTTTGGTAAACCTATGGAAGGAGAATACTGGGCGCTGGAATTTTAGGTTTCTAACAGTTCCTTTATTTTTAGGGTTAGCCATAATGCAGTTTGTTCACCCGGAACCTTTATTCATATCACGGCTAAGTCTTGAGCTAGAAAAATAGATAAAAACTTAGCAAGGTCATGGTGAAACGCCACCATCAGTCACCATCCAGTTGTAAACGTTAGTTAACGTATCTCTGGCGCCTTGAGACGACGCAGAATAAGTACTAACGCCAGCATCAAACCGGACGTTATTCTGTAACGTCTGAACACTCCAACTTAAAAGAAGAGCATCATAGTTAGCCGTCGAAAGAGTATCATTTGAGAACATCTCACTCATAGAAGTCACTGAAGTCACATTCCAGCGGCTCAGGTCCTGGTCAAAGGCGCTGTGCAAAAACATAAATTTCATGTTGTTTACCAAAGACACATTCCAGTCACCCAGATCTTGGTTAAAGTCTCGGGCAAAAGCGAACATAAAGCTCATATCGGTCACCGATGAAGTATCCCAGCTGCCTATGTCCTGATTAAAAAAGGTGGCTGCATCAAACATACCATGCATATTTGTCACCGAAGAAGTATCCCAGCTACCTAAGTCCTGATTAAAAACCCCCGCATTCCAAAACATATATTCCATATTAGTCACCGACGATGTGTTCCAGCCGCTTAGCTCTTGGTTGAAGTCGCTAGCTCCTTCAAACATTCTACTCATGTCAGTCACTGAGGCTGTATTCCAACCGTTCAGACTATTATTGAAAAAGATTGCGTAAGCGAACATTGAACTCATGTCTTCTACTGATGACACGTCCCAGTTGTTCACGCTACGTCTGAAAGATTGGGCACCCAAGAACATCTCACTCATATCAGTCACCGAAGATACATCCCATCCGCTCAAGTCCGAACTGAACAGGCTGGCTCCCTTAAACATTGAGCTCATATTGGTCACCGCACTCACATCCCAACTATTTACGTACCCTTTGAACTTAGAGGCATTGCTAAACATGTGATTCATATCTGTAACCGATGACACATTCCAGCTACCCAGGTCTGAATTAAACTCTCTGGCATGATCAAACATATTATTCATTTTGGTCACAGAACCAACATTCCAGTTACTCAGATCTGCGTTAAAGCGGACGGCGTGATGAAACATGTGGCTCATATTGGTCACCGATGACACATCCCAGCTGCTCAGGTCACTATTGAACTGTAAGGCTCGATGAAACAGATAACTCATATTAGTTACCAATGCAACGTTAGCACCACCCAGGTCCTGGTTGAAGTCGATAGCGCCGTCAAACATGTGACTCATATCTGTCACTAAAGACAAGTCGGGCACGTCATTTGCGTTACTTGTCAGATTTTCGCAATTGTAAAAAGCCCGATGCATCGATTTCCACCGTTGGTTTCCCCACTGTTCGATAGTCAGAATCTTTTCATAATCATACTTATACTCATAAGTGTGATCTCCAAAATATATTTGCGGAAATTCTCCACTGATCGTAACGGTGTAGGTGCCTGCTGCATCGTAAGTATGCGTTATATCGCCGGTCACATTGTTATCAGATGTGCCGTCTCCCCAGTCAACCTTATAATTATAACCGCTACCAAAAGTCCCAATTTTAATTTGATCATCGCCACTATAACCATAATTATTGGTTTTCCAGGTAGTAATAAAGGGAGCTGGGGTGCTACTAGCTTCCCCTCTATCCCCTCGTTCTCCACCACCACCACCACCACAGGCGGCAAGAAATACCATCATAAAAAAACAACTTAACCAGTGAGTACTTTGTGAGATTTTGTTATTGTTATTAAAATTTGTCATTCATAATCCTGCTTTATTGTTAATTGCGCAAGCGGGGTCGTGCGCCAGAGGGGTCGGACCCGTGCAACTCTCTGATATTAAACAATAACTTGACAAAAAACGACTCTTTTATACGCTTAATCAATCGTTTTTAACCCAAAAATCGATACTGTAAGCAAGATTTGGTTCTTTAACTACATGTCAGTCATCAATTACATGAATCTTTCAGTAATTGGCTTTCAACCCCGCGGAATCAACATAGCGCTCCGTAAATTGCTGACTTCCAACAGCTAGACTTTTCGTCCAATTTTCATCTCGCATAAGTTGGTCCTTTAATAAGGCTTCTTCAATTCACAACCGATGATTTTCTCTGAGCGATGAAATCGAGTCCTGCGCCAGTAGTTAGCACAATTTCTCTTGATTGATTAGTTGATATCTTTCAGGCGGTGATTGAATTTCATTGAACCCACTTTGCGACCATTCTGAAGGATGTTTTACGACCCCAGCTCTTACCATATTCAAATCAATATAAGTTAAACATTGGGTCAAATAATCTGAACTATCTACTGCGGTGGCATGATGCCGATTCTTCGAAAATGCACCATAACGATTCTTCCGCTGATTAAACTCTTGTGCAGTTCGACCGGCTACAATTTGTATCGACTTGGCGACTTCATGTTCTTTGCCTTCTTGTACCAATAAATGGATGTGATTCGAAGTAACAATATAATTGAGAGTGGTTAAACCGAATCTTTTCTTTGCTCGAAATATCCAATATAACCAACGTTCACGGTCTCGTTTAAGTTTCAGCAAGAATTCTTCTTGCTGGCATCGATGTGTTATATGCCAAATGTGGTCGGGAATAAAATAACGATTGGCGCGTAGTATACTTCTCCCTCCTTAAAGATAGTATTTCGAGCTAAAAATGAGGCTTTTAAGCTCGTTTAATCGAAAACTCTGCGAAACTTTTTTGCAATCCCTCGACCAAAAACTCACAAGTACGCCTTATTTACTCGGCGAGAAAATAACGCTGGCAGACATTGCTATCGTTCCTTTTATTCGTCAGTTTGCCCATGTCGATATTCAGTGGTTTGAGCAAAGCCGTTACCAACGACTGAGTTTGTGGCTCAAAGAATTTAAAGCATCGCCACTTTTTAATGAAATCATGACGAAATTTCCTACCTGGGAAGCTGGCGATAAAATCACGGTTTTTTAGTCGGCGCTCGCTCAACATCATTTATCGTTCCTTAAACTATCACTGATAGTTAAGGAACGATTTAGTGAGCAATTTTATATTCAGTCAGATCTTTTTTCCGGTTACTCTCCGGCGACAATATGCAAAACGCCAAAGCCGGTCAGCATAAAATCAATTTTTCCATCATGATTAACGTCACCGACCGCCAATGCATCAACGCCTAGATAAGCTTCAGCAACGGTGCCGGTCATAGTGCGCAAAATGCTGCCGTCCAGGCCCGAACGAAGATAGCCTTTGCCAACATTGCTGCCGTTGGCGTAAGTATAGGATGCGTTGTAAATGTCGCTATGACCATCTCCATTAACGTCACCAATCCCTCGACCAGGGCCAAGGCCGTCGCCATTATTTTCGGCGCTATAACGATAGAGCTGCTTTCCATTTTTACCGCTGAACACATAACCGCGTCCGGTAAAAATAGGCGCTTTCGTTTCGGGGTCGCTACCTCTGACAGCAGCATAGTCGCCGATATAGATATCGGGCACACCGTCAAAATTGACATCGCCAGCACCTGAGGCATGAAACACCCCAAAAGTACCCGCAGTAATTCCCGCGCCGTCCTGAATTTCAGCCGGACGCCCAACTGCACGCATGGTATAGATAAATGAGCCATCTTTACCCGATAACATATAGGCTTCACCGCGGTCTTTTTTGCCTGCGCCGCGCGCACCAGCAACAATATCTGGAATACCATCATTGTTTACATCGCCGACTTCGCCCAGGGCGGTACCCAGTTCATCCCCGGCGGCTTTGCCTTCGGTTGACCAGATTAAACTGCCATCAGCGCCCGAATATGCATTAATTCGACCGGCAACCGCATGTGTATCACTGGCGTAACGGGCACCGACTACAAGGTCTGCTAAGCCGTCACCATTGATGTCTCCAGCGCCAGATACCGCCGAACCAAAAAATTCGTTGTTGCCTATCCATTGATGGAGTCGCTCGTGGGTTTTTCCAGAATAGACTTCAGCACCGCCGGAGCCACCAATGATGTAATCATTAGTGCCATCACCATCAACATCGCCTGCATTGGTCGCGCTATAACCCAAAACAAAAAAATTCTGACCATCGACTGTATTGAGTAAAACACCATCGGCACCAGAATAAATATACGCTTTGCCAAAGAAGCTATTCATAAATGGATCGGTGGTGATGAAATCATCGGCGCCATCGCCATTAATATCACCAAGGCCGGCAGCCACCCAGCCAAACGAGCTACCCGCGCCTTCACCATTGAGTGTTAACAATACCGTGAGGTCTTCTTCAAAATATATTGATTCGGCGGACACCGGAAAACTGACCAATACGCTGGCTAACAGAAGCGCCGAAACCTTCGACATTTTTTGCTTTAGCTGTTTCATACAATCTCCTTATTTCTGTGACAAGTCTGAGTCACAGCATAGGAAGATTTGATTTAGCTCGCTGTTAAAAAATTGCTCATTTAGCACTCACCAGTTGGTACTTGAGGTCACTGGGTGTTGATGCAAAGTATTTTTTAAACGCCATCGCAAAATGGCTTGGATTCGCAAACCCCAGATCATTACTGATGCGGGTAAAATCTTGCCGTGTTTGGGTCATTAAATCCAATGATGCGTGTAGTCTCAATCGATTGATATATTGATGCAGACTTATACCCGCTACCCGGTGAAAAACGCGGCACAAATGAAACGGCGTAGTAGCCAATTGTGACGCCAGTTGAGGAAGGGTGACTTTTTGATCCAGCGAAGCGACCAATAGTTTCTTGGTTGCTTCGGTCAGGTGATGATGGCGGCGGCTTAAGGGGCGTCCTCTGATCGATTTGGCGTACCAATGGTCACAGGCTAGCTGCAAGCTTTGGGTTAAAATATTTAACACCAGGCTCTCTACCCAGAGCGGGTCAACTTTCGTTTGTCGCCTAAGATATTGCGTCAGCTGATTTTGCGCGATAAAGGTCTCGGCAGAACACAGACTATTTACAAAACGAAAAGGTCTTGCATCACTGCCGATAGCTTGCGGGCAAACGTCCGCCAAACATTCAATAATGAGCGCAGGTGAAAACGCGATAAATAGACAAGCATCGCCGTAAGTGGATATCGGATCGCGCCGATATTCTTGGTCGAGATTATAAAAAATAATACTATTGTTATCTGCCACCACCGGGCGTTTATCACGATGGGTGATCTCTACCGGGCATCGCGGAAATACGAGCAGATACCCACCTGCGGGCCCCGTATTGTGAAAGTCTACAGCTTGACGCGGACAATCGAACAGTCCGATGTTAAAATCTTTTCCGCGATACAATAACTTATCCTTAGCGACTGTAGCCATGATATTGTCCCCCCGCTTTGTCTAGATTTTCTATTGCCCAAATTATCGCGTATGGAACTCACATTGTACTTGCTCGCAGCGGCTCTCAAGGCTGTTTTTCACACAATGAAATAAAATTCAACCTTTCTTCAAGACGCCTATTCCGTTTTTTGGCAGACTTTGCGGCAGACAAGGACAAAATTGTGATGCCGAAACTGGTGAAACGCGGTTAAACCTTTTATAGTGGATAGAAACCGGTCAATATAAGAAAAACAATCTATCGATGATCAAGTTTAATAAACTCAATCTCATCTTACATTTTTCTATCACTTTACTCGCGATATATGTGAGTTACCTTCAGTTTTTTCGCTATCTGCTCGCCGATACAGAAATTATTGCCATCGCGATGTTAAATCCTAATCAGTTACCGACGGCACAGCCGGGTTTATTTTCGCTGGTGATGTTAGTTGTGATCTTCGTCGGCTTTTTGCTGATACGCGTCAAAGCGTCCAGTCACTCGATATTTCGTTTGATGAAAGGAATGTATGGTTATTCATTGGGCTTTTTGGTTTTACAATTAGCCATCACGCTCGGCAGAGACACGCTGCCCGAAGACTGGACGAAAGCGGTGTATGAGTCGAAGCATTTATTTGTCGAAGTGCTTGCTGACAATACACGGTTAAGAGAATCACCATCGCTCGACGCAAAAATTCTTACTACGGTTAATACCGGCACTTTGTTATTACTCAACGACGTCAAAAAAACCGACACCCATACCTGGAACCGCGTGTTACTTGCGCCGAGGGAATACGGTTGGATTGTACGCGTTGCCAAGGTCGACCAACAGTCGACCAAACGTCTGTCAAAAACCAACAAGTTTTATTTTACCCGTGCCGATCAGTACAGCTTAGTTGTCGCTTTGCTCGGTTTTTTATGGGGATTTTTAAGCTACAAGAAAAGCTAACCCTTTCACAAGACGCGACTTATACCACAGGTCTCATATTGCGCAACTTTATCTATCACGCGTGCACCGCCGCCTAACCCGCACTATGCTCTGTTAAAACGGATAACCAGACAGGGCATAACATGACAGTGCGTTTCTTTCGAATGGTCAGCATACTGATGCTGCTGATTTTAACCTCGGCCTGCGCCTCGACAAGCCCGGCAGAGCTACCTATCAATAAGTTGTCAGTCAATAAAATTAAACAGTCGGTTTATCAGGACACCATTGAATTAATTTTTCGCGACGGTGAAACACAGCAATTGGTCGGCACGCTGATAAGCGGGCAATATCTTCATTTGCTTATCGAAGATGACATCGATATCGACCAGATTGATACGGTTAAAATTTATGGCCCGGAAGATGAAGTTATCGCCAAATTTTCGCTAGACGCACTGGGGCCGATTCGGCTGGTAATCGCTATCGCCGAAAAAGGTGTAACCAAAGTATTTAAAATTCTTTAAGCGCGAGCGTTTCAAAGACCGCGTTTTTTCAATTGGTTTTTGATCCATAAATGACGCATTCCCTGGTCAAAAATCGACTTCTGGGTTGCGTCAAATGTGAAATATAGATTTTCGACGATCACCAATGCACGCTGCGCGTCTTCGAGCTGTTGTTGCAGGTGAGTAATTTTCAGGTTTAAACCTTCTGGCGACGTCAGCGGTTTACCATTTCGCGCGCGCATTCGCTCTTGAAATCGCGACACTCTCAGCTGTTTTTGCTCAATTTGCGCCAGCACAAAATTTTTAAAATCTAACCAGGCGATCTGTTGTGCCTCGCTAATTTTCAGACGCTGGCCAAACTCATCTAATTTACGTCCAGCTTCTTCTCGTGGCGCTTGTTCTATCATCCCGAGAAATTCCATAAATTCAGGGTCAAACACTGTATCGCTTTGTTGCGCGTTTACCGGGTGCAGCCCAATAACCACCAAAAATGCCAATCCCGCTATATATTTCATCGCTTTTTTCCTTTTAAAACCCGGCCGGTTAATTCGACTTTAATGGCCAGGCATTGACTAGTTAAGTACGCGATAGCCGCGCTGGCGAAGGCAACTTTTTACCACCCGTTGCCTTTCAGCTTTGGTCCTTGCCGCGCCTTTAAACAATCCAGTGACGGCACCGACACCAGCTCCTTTCTGGGCGGTGTCTGAATTACCAACGATGCCGCCAATAGCCCCACCAACAATCGCGCCACCGACCGCCCCCTGACCGGCTCGACTATCGACCTGTTCTGCGTATTGCTGGCATTCAAACAGATCCTGTTGATAGGCCGCCATATTGACGCCTTGCGTATCAATAATCGGTTTACCGCGATGGGCACAGCCGGCAGACAGAAGGATAACCATCATCGCTAATCCGCAATGCGTGAGAGGTTTGCATAGTCGTTGCATTCGTTAAGCCCTATTTTTATTCGCCAATTATTGCTTATAACGAATAATTTCAGCCCTGGTTGACAAGAATTTTGAAAAAACTCGGAAAATCTGATTAAAAAGCGCTAAAGTTACCGTAAAATAAAGTATCAGAAACCGTCAATACTCACTTCTCTGCAGGAATTACCGTCATTTTAGGGAATCGATCGACAAAAGAAGTTGTGCTCATCGCGCTGAGTGCTTTCGGCTTTACCAGCATTTTTCCATTTAGCTTAATGCGCTTTTGGCGAGGCGAGCTGGCGATTGGACTTATCGATCTGACGATTGCCTTGGTGATGCTGGCCGTCTGCATTTACGTCTATCGATCTCGTAAAATTGGTATTGCCAATCTCGCACTAGCGGTATTTTCGTCTTTGGCGGCCGTTATGAGTATTTATATCATGGGAGCCTCCCAGGTTTATTGGCTTTATCCGGCCATTCTGGCTTCTTATTATCTGGTGCAACCGATTCAGGCGTTAATCATCAGTATTGGCGCTAATTTACTGGCACTCTCCCTTATTTTTGGCACCATCGATATACTCACTTTTAGCGCCATTTTTACTACCCAGCTGATTACCAACCTGTTTGCATTCGTATTTTCCAAAAACATGCACGAGAAACATGCTTCATTAGCCGATCAGGCTAATCGCGACCCGTTAACCTTGGCGGGCAATCGTCGCGCGCTGGATATTAAACTGGCTGAAATCGGTAACATCCAGAACCGCCAGCCGCAACAGGTCAGCCTGATTATTTTTGACCTCGACCATTTTAAAGCCATTAATGATCAGTACGGACACCGAGTGGGCGATCAGGTGCTGATCAAAGTCGTCGACCTGATCCAGAGCCGGATCCGGGTGACCGATTCACTGTACCGCTTTGGTGGGGAAGAATTTGTAATTGTCCCCTTGAGCATTCGTCTCGCCGATGCTTATCACCTGGCCGAGGAATTGAGACAATTAGTTGAATCGAGCACTTTTGCGAAAAATATCCAGGCGACAATTTCGCTCGGGGTGGCAGAGTTTAGAGCGGGCGAAACGCCAATTGAATGGTTAGAACGCGCCGATAAAGCGCTTTACCGCGCAAAGGGGCTGGGTCGCAACCAATCTTGCGAAGCCGCCTGAGCAATTACTTTTTATCGATGAACCGCGGTTCAGCTGCTCGCCCGAGGTTGATAATATAAGACTCCAACCGCTCGTGTCCTTGATCGAGAAATTCTTCAAAGCGACAACCGACAAAACACTGTACCAGAGACTTACGCTGAAGATAGACAATGCCGCACTTGATCGTTAACGGCGGCTCATTATCAGCAAGCTCAATCGTTAGCGTGACCTGAACAGGACTCATCGTATTGGTGCTAGAAATATTGGGGAGCAGCGTTGGAATTTCATGTTGAGCGACAACAAATTGTAATCCCGATGAAGAAATGTTTGAAACTTGAATATTGCTCAAGTGACCATCATCTTTAGCGACTGTACCGCTTAATGACACTTCAAATCGCGGTGCGCTTCGACGTTCTGCTAAGTTCATTGAATTGTTCAACCTAATCTACATTCCTTTCAACAGGAATAACTGCCCTAATACTCAGTTTAGATGAATTCACTTGGGCTAAGGTAGATCTTCAAATTTCATCTCATTTATGCGATGCAAGGGTTACGATCTTGTGATGCGTTTTGCGATATTTAATGGTTGTCTGGATTGCTGATCCAGTCGATCTCCAGCTTAAACTCTCCCGCGTTTTTATCGGCGATGAGAAATCCGATCTGACGGGCTCGATTAAAGTCCAGCGCCGGCATACCAGAAACCGGCCTGCCGCGAAACACCGGTAAAAAGTCTGACTCGGTAAAACTAATGACCCGCCACTGGTCCGGTACGGTCGCAAACGAAGCCGCGTAAGCAACGCTTTGCCAGTCGCTATCGGTACGAAACCGCAATTGGTAGCGCCGCCCGTCGCCTTTGACTCGAATTTTAATCGTCGAACCACTCGCCAGTTCGATACCCGACAGCGTTCGTCGCATTGAAGCGAAACCTCCATTGTTTTCTTTCGATAGATAACCAGTGAAGGCGGCGATTGATTGTTGGATCCGAAGTTGGCTCGAGGAAACGCCACCCATGACGGTGTCGTTGACCATCATCCAACGATTGGCTTCTTGCCAATGGGTAAAATTAATCACCATTGGGGTCGATTTACTTTTAAGCGTGGTCGGCATAATAGTCAGGCTAATAATCGCGATACATCGCGCCAATAAATGGTAGGCACACATAGTTATTAATACGCACAACGAACGATTTTGGTTCACCCGCCCGCGAGATTAAACTGACAGTTTGTTGCGACCAACGCCCAAAATGGCCAGTGGATCTCCGGCAGACGAGATAAAGCCTGACTAATCGATGCTGGAGTAACCTTTAATATGGGTCGACGCGAATGGTTCGCACCACAGTTCGTCGCGTTTAACACAGATCTGGTACTCGCCTGGCGTTGCGGTCAGTTCGAGCCATTGACTCTGACTAATCTCAAGTGCTGGCACCCCGTTAATAGTCATAATGAGATCGCCTTTTTGAATACGGCTATGGGCGGCTGGTAAATCGGGAAACACAAAGCGAACGACAAATTCTCCAGATCGAATCTTGCGCAGCTCCAACCCCAATAAATTAAATCGCGACTGAAATTTGTGCCCTGTTAATGGACGCAAATATAAGCTGTTGGTTGCGTAGTCAACAACGCTGACAAACTGGTTGAGTAAGGCACTGCCAATCACAAAAAAGTCATCATCATCGTCACTTTCGATTATATTCGTTTTCACCTGATTAAACGTCAGCTCGCCCAGCTTTAGCTGCTGCAGATTAATTCTTTGGTGAAGCGCCCGTCCGCTTAAACCAAAGTCGGCGGCCTGAACTGTCGTCTCGGGCAGGCGAATTTCTTGGTCGCGAATATAATTCGCGTTGAGTTTCAAATAGTGACGGCTACCGGTATCAATGATCAGTGGATGAGTCAATCGCTGGCCGGATGAAAAAGTCATTTCGCCGTCGACTTTAAGCTTACTAAAACTCACATCAAACGGCAGTCGTATATCATCGTCATTAGGCTGGTACGCCTCTTTCATGACTTCAATACGATTAAGGGAGCGGTCAAATGACCAGTTGAAATGCTTTAAAATGTCATGACCAATGACCCCGTCATACACGGCTTCATCGGCGCGCAGGAAATATCGACTGGTAGTAATCGGTAAGTAGGCAAAATTCATCTCAGCGATCTGGATATTGCCGATGGCAAATTTTTCGGCTTGCGTCTGGTAGCCGCGCGATTCACCATCATCGCCCCAGCCGTAGAGCGCTAGCTCATACCCTTTGATAAGGTTTAACGCATTCACTTTGGGGGTATCAAACAAAATGGTAAAACTGGCGCCAGTATCGACGAGAAACTTAAACCCCGAACGCCCGTTAATACTCGCGAAAATATAGGGTTTTTCACCGATATAGCTCGATTCCAGCTGCTCGATTTTACTCGCGCTGGTCCATTGCGGTGAAATATTATCATTGGCATTGCGTATACGAATATGATTCACAAACCCACAGCCCGAGATCAGGCTGACCAGGCAAAGCAACATCCAAATTCGTCTAAAGGGAGCAACGGACTTCATCTATTTGACTCTTTTAATCTGCATCGGCCATCGAGTTTTGCAGATGGTCTGTGAAATAAACGTGAAACCGGTGAATACCATCAAGGTGGGATAACTACAACTATGGGCCAACCCATAATTTAAAATCAGGCGACTTAAGCAGGGAAATATTTTGGCCAAATCAGGGATTTTTTCGTAGAAGTTAATCGTCATCGCCATTTTGCTAAGCGAATTTTGTTGTATACTGATTGAAACGTGCGACTATCAGTCGGTAACCACTCCGATTACGCATTAATTTTTAAGGGACTCAATTTAATCCACAATGTTTTTACTCGTTACTTACGTTACTGTCGCCATTGCCTTTTCCTTTCTTTGCTCGATTCTCGAAGCCGTCTTACTCAGCGTTAACTCGGCCTATATTGCATTATTAGAGAAAAAAGGTAAGCCATCGGGCCGGCTGCTACGAAAACTGAAAAATGACGTCGGTAAACCGCTCGCCGCCATTTTAACGTTAAATACTATTGCCCATACGATTGGCGCTGCTGGCGCTGGCGCAGAAGCCGCTGCTATTTTTGGTAGTAACTATGTCGGCGTTATTTCAGCGGTTTTGACCCTGTTAATTTTGGTCTTTTCTGAGATCATTCCGAAAACGCTCGGCGCGCATTTCTGGCGTCAGCTGGCACCCAGCTCGGCATTCATTCTCAAATACATGGTGATTATCCTTTATCCTTTCGTCAAAATGGCCGAACTCTTGACCAATCGATTCACCAGCAAGCCAACTTTAAGTGGACTTAGCCGGGAAGAGTTTGCTGCAATGGCCGAGTTAAGCTCGAAACACGGCCAGCTTGAAGAGTTAGAATCGCGATTCTTAAAAAATTTAATGCTGTTGCGAAAAACTCTGGTCAAAGATGCCATGACACCCCGCACGGTAATGTTCAGTTTGTCGCAAGAAGTTTTAGTGGAAGAGTTTTTTCACAAGCACGACCAGACCCCTTTTTCTCGCATTCCCATTTTTGAAGGCGAACGCGAAGATATCACGGGTTATGTTTTTCGCAGTGACTTACTGCTCGCACAGGCTCGCGGTAATGGCAATCGCCCGCTCAAAGACTATCGCCATAATATTCCGGGGTTACTGGATACGATGCCGCTGAGTCAGGCGCTCAAAGAGTTGTCGAGAACCCGCGCCAATATTCTACTAGTCATTAATGAGTACGCCAGTATCCAGGGCATCATAACCATGGAAGATGTTATTGAAACTATTCTTGGATTAGAAATAGTCGACGAGAAAGATAAAGCCGTCGATATGCAAAAAGAAGCACGTCGTAAGTGGAAAAAACGCGCCAAGAAAAAAGGTATCGATATGAGTAAACCTTTTGGTTAGACTGTCACCAATCTTTCCAAAAATATTCTGCTAAATAAGGCTAACATTTTTCGTAGACTCCTCACTCACCTAGTCATTCCGAGCCTGCTCGAGGAATCTCCTAAAGTTTTGCACTCACTTACAAGTCGTGACAAACAAATAAAAGAACACTAATGTCTGTAAAAGGGTTCTAGATATTACGATAGCCCAAGTCTGGAGGAGATCTCTCCACTGGGGTCGAGATGACGAGGGAAAATTCGTTTTAACCCATCGAACAAAATAAAAATTAATCTGACTTCCTAAATTTAGAGCCTACGAGTATGAAAAATTAATGAACCCTGAAAAAATTAAAGAAAAAAACACGAATGCATTAAGAAAATCTGGAATCGAAGTAATTGATTGGCTTCCATATCTCGATCTTACGGAAAGTCGAAGCAGTAAAGATGTTGCAAAACGAAGTGTAATTTTAGCCGCATTGCTACAACTCCATTTTGAGGCGCCAAATGATTTTATAGAAGAGTATCTGAAAACAAACGGACTATTCGAAGAACTCTCTGCTAGAGAAAAGAAGCTCTTAGCTATAGGGCATGAAGATTGGCCAGGTCAAGAAAAAATTGATTTAGAATGGTCTATAGAAGCTATTTGGGCAATGCAGTGGGCTGGAGGAAAGCATAAGCACTTGACTTTCAATTCGTATGTTGAAGATTCGCTGGCAGCAATGCTTCCTAACTTTGCGAACAATGAACCTGCAGATGATTATATTCAAAATTTTACGCTGATTAGCGAAGAACGAATTTTTAGTGAGTTAGACAAGTTTTATCGTGCTCACTGGTATGCTAGAAACAAGAACATTGAGAACATCAAAGACCATAAAGTTAATTTGAGTATAATAATGGAACGACGAAAAGCGCTTGAATGGATTTGTGATAAAGCATTGAGTTGGGATGATATCCGTTTGAATACATAAAGAAGCACCTTTTTAATTCGTTAGGTTAGTTCAACTCAAAGATTTAAGTTAATAAAATAGAAGAGTATTAACATGTCTAAAATTAATATAATAGTTTCAACTGCATTATTAGTCATGTTGGCAATATCGAGTAATGGGTTTTGCGATGAAACCCAATCATCTTTGAAAGTGGAATTACTTAAAAGCTATGAAATTGGCCAAAGCAAAGACTTCGAGATTGAAGATTATAAATTTGAGTTGCTTGGAAAAGTAGAGAATAAACAAGGTGTTTTCTATCTAGTATTTTATCCTTACTCGTGGCGATTGAATGACTACAATGTAAGAGGTAATTCGAAGCTACTCGTTTTCAATAACGAGAAAAAATATATCGGAAGATATCTATTGAATGACCAAACTGCTTCAGTGACATTCGACGGAAACACAGTAAGTATTTATTATCCTGATTGTGAAAATACTGTGCGTTTAGATTTTACGATTGATTTACCAAAAGAAGACAGCGATAACTACGGTATTAGCTATACGAAAGATCTGCATTAAACACTTGAAGAAGCTAGCCCTCGCCCCAGTAGGTTGGCGGTGATAACCCCAACAAAAACCATGAATATACAAGACTAGCAGTCGAATGGAAAAATCTTGAATCTAAGAGTTTGCAGGAGAACCATCACCACTCAACCTACAAACCCAAATCCAATCAAGTGAACTAGGCCCGATTCTCGCCACTAAATATCTCTTTGAATCTTCTGAACCTTTGCTCGAGAACTTCCTTGCGCACACGGTATTCTGGATCGTGCGTACGATCATTAAGCAGCAATTCGGCTAGTTCTTCATTCTGTCCAAACTCAACCACAAAAAAGAGTGAAAATCTTCGCACCCACGGATCTGGATGATGTTTTGCTGCCCACGCGAGCACTTCAACCGTCTCTTGCCCTTGTCCGGGCATCCAGGCCAAGGTGTAAGGGATATAATTCGTTGTCCCTGCTTCAGCAGAGACAATCAATGCTTCAAAGAGCGCGTTTTGAATATCGGGAAGGTGTGCTTCTACATCAAGCCAAAACTGACCTCTTTTTTCAGGGAATCCACTCTCTTCATTGTGAGTCAACTTAGCATTAACCGCAGCAAATGCCGACGCTACTTTCACCCGTTCTGCTTTTTCAGGACGGGTAAACAGCTGTACAAGTACCTTAGAAGAGTTGCCTTCCAGAATTAATTTCAACACCAATTTTTCAACGTCGGAAAATTCCTTCGTCAAATCTTTTAGTGTCGATGATTCTGCATGGTCGCTCAATATTTCTGCTTTATTTATCGAAGATGGCGGCAGCGAGTAGTTCATTTTTGCCGCGTATCGTTCCACAAATGCTGGCGGAGTCTCATATACCACTGGATTCGCACCGAACCCAGCCAATGCGTAAACGAGAAACGCAACGACGAGCAATGCGCTACAGGCTACGGCAATAGAAATACATTTAAGGGTAACATTGATTTTCATAATCTTGTCCTCGCGTCAGATTAACAAAAGCCCAAATTGAACGGTCAATAAATTGTGTGCTCTGAAACTTAATCGAATCGAAAAGAAAGTACCTGACGTCCTTATGACTTTTCCATGAATTTGATCTGACGGTAAGATTTGACTAATTAAGCGATAATTTCAGTTACGCTTGTTGCGGCAAAAGGCCCAAGTGGGCGATAAAGACTGGAGATAAATCTTTTGACGCAATCTTTGCTATCGTATTGTTAAGATAGTGTGACTTTAGATTGCAAGAAACAACAACAAGGCTTTTTCTTGCCCGCGGGGCTATCTCATTGCTTTAACATAGTAGAGAGTGATCCCAACCACCAGCGCAGGAATCAATATGCCGGCCAGATTCCAATTACCGCTGGACAATAAAATCAGCTGGTTAAGAATAACAAAACCCGCATAAGCGTATACGGCGATCTTTCTCATCTGCCACATACCAATAAAACAAATGAATCCGATAATAACGGACAATCCCAGATGGATCTGAAACCAAAGGCCAATAGAGGCCGCAACATTTGAGATCAGCAATGGGATCGAAAATAATACGCCGATAAAGCCGATAATACACACAATGGTAATGGCGATCGGTCTTTTAGGTTGCGATTTGGCTGATTTAATCTCGGTATTCATTAATGCGGTTTAACTTCGGCCTGTTTATCGAATTCTTAGTCTATCTAGCCGGGCGTTTTTTGCAAGTCTCTGACCATCACTAGCATAATACTGGCTTGTAAACCTTTTGCCGCTGATTCGCGTCAGCTTTAAGATAACCTCGAATAAAAACAGGAAAAATGAAGATGGGTAAAAAATTAAAGCTGGTGAGCGGAAGTCTATTGGTTTTAACGCTAGCGGCCGTTGGATTTACTTTAACGGGTTCCGATGAGGAAATAGTCGATACCCGCTACAACGGCGCTTACCGTCTGGCCGACGGGTCATTGGCGACCATCGTGCCATCAAACTCAGAACGCGTTCGTTTACGCCATTTTAACGACGGGCAAGTCCATTCTTTATACCACGATGGTCAGGGTAACTTTCAGGTGGCCGATGGTATCAGTTCGCAGGCATTTATCGCTTCAGGACAATTTAAGTATTCGAGCGACGGAGAGGTTTCCGGATTAAGCTGGGTTAAAGATGAGCAGCAAACTGTTGTTGAACGGATCCCGCAGCGCAGCGAAACCGTCACCTTTACGAGCGGTGAGTTAACCCTACGCGGAAAGCTTACCCTGCCAGAAGGAGAAGGACCGTTTCCAGTCGTTATTATGATCCACGGTTCAGAAGCCTATAGCGGCGTGGATTACTACCACCTTCCCTACATGCTCGCTGCCAAAGGAATCGCTGGGTTTAAATTTGACAAGCGTGGCACTGGCGGATCCCAAGGGGAATACACACAGCATTTTCCAACTTTGGCCGGCGATGTGATAGCCGCAGCTAACTTTCTCAAATCGCGTGCGCTGATCGACCCAAACCGTATTAATCTGGCGGGCTTTAGCCAGGGTGGATGGATAGCGCCGCTGGTCGCTCAGCAAATTGATATTCACGCCTATCTGGTGGCTTATGGCTGCGCCGTCCCCGTGCAGCGTGAAGATCGTTGGGGGTATGTAAAACGATTACAAGATCGAGGGTTCGGTGCCGATGCGATTGCTCTAGCTGATAAAATGAATGCCGAGCTTGTGGCCATTGTCGATCACGGGGATGAAGCGGGCTGGGATCGATTATTCGCATTGCGCGACAAGCATATTGACGATGATTGGTTCCAGGCGATCGTCGATTCAGACTCCATGTTAGGATTTATCGCTGGTATGGCGACCAAACCCGGCGCGTCTTTAATTCCCGGATTTGGCTGGAAAATGTATTATCGTTGGAAACGCGGAGATGGGCCGCGGGTCGACCGAACTTATGATCCCCGCGTTACCTTAACAGAAATTAACACACCTTCAATGTGGTTACTGCCCAGCGAAGATTCCAGTGCGCCAACTTTCGAAACAACCGCCGTGCTGGATGAGTTGCGTAATATCGGCAAACAAGTGGAATATAAAGTTTACCAGGGTGCGGAACACGGTAATGTGTTGTTTGAAAAAGATGAAAATGGTGAATTGATTTATACAGGATACGTGCAAAGTTATTTCACGGATATGGTGGATTGGTTTAAGTTGCAAAACGCGACCGAAACCAAACAAGTCAAGGAGTCGGATTTATAATTCGACTTTTTTTCTTTTTCCCACAAGTTGTCGGTTGATGCTTTATTTAATGTAGATTCGGCTTGCGGCCGCGAATAAATCTTATAGTTTTAAATGAGCTCATGGCGTATCTCGCCGCCAATCGATCTGAATCGAACCAGCAATAGTTTTTCGAAAACGAACTCACGCAAACTATTCATTTGAGCTTCTCCGTAATCATATTGCCGCCCCAGATCACAATCGACAATACCGCCAGTATAGTAATTCCCATTGGCCCAATAATTCCGTTTCGCATCATCATATAAACGACAATTCCAACTATCAAAACACCTAAAGGCAGGAAACGCTTCCCATGGATAAACCAGCTCGTGTAAATTCCCGCCATAAGCACTACAGCCACGATAACTAAATACATATTTCTTCCATCATCTCGAATTTAAGCTCCAACTTGCCTCAACTAATTCGGTTCGCCGCTCAACTGAAAGATCGCCTTCGATTCTCACGACTTGGCAGCTTCTTTCCGCCAGCCATTTCTCGTGTTTAACAAGATTGCGGCCGGTAAAATCAGGATTGTCATAATTTGATGCCCAGTCAAGAAAGTCAGCATCAACAAAACCCAACTCCTTAGCTTCCCTTTTTTTTAGCCTCGCTAAGCGAATATCACTGTCAAGGTAAAGAAAAACAATAAAATCAAAACAGTCTTCCAAGGCTTTCCCCCAGTTCATGATCGAACCTGACAAAATGCAACGCTCTTGCGATTGAATATCGGCGAGTATCATTTGCAATCGCTCTTCAACATTTCTTTTTTCTTTATAAGGTGGCGTTGAGGGTAACCAAAAATAATCATCGCCATCATAAAAATTCAAGTCATATTTTTTACTTAGTGCCATTCCTAAAGTCGTAGTACCAGAGCCAGAAGCACCTGTTATTAATATTTTCATTGGTTTAACATGCCGTAATTTAAGATCGTCAGGATTATTCAGCTAAGTGAGAATAAATACAGTCTAACGGCCTGAAAATTATTTGCAAAATTAAGGAGGGAAAAACAATTGGTTGGAGGCAATGAAGTGGATTTCCCTCTCCCAAATGGAGAGGGAATCAAAGAGAATAATTATTTTTCTAACATTTTAATATAAATATCGCCATTGGTAGTCGACAAATTCACGCGGTCGCCGCCACCATTGATTTCACCATCGGCGGTCACCAGGTCACTGTTTTCACCTTTAATGGTGAGTGGGAAATCCGAATAAATTCGATAATCTCTTCTGGCATGACGAGTGATACGAAGTTTCGCGGTGACTGTCGCTTCAATAGATTTCGGTAGATAAACCGTAATCGAACCGCCTGATGAATCCAGATCGACGTGGGTATCTTTGCTATTATCGGTTTCAATCATTTCCGCAACGATGGAGCCGCCAGAGGTATCGGCCTCTATCCAGCCTCGCGCATTTAATATTTTAATACTGCCGCCAGCGGTATCGGCTTTTACCGGTCCGCCAGAAGCACCGACATGCAAACTGCCGCCCGATGACTCAACCGTGACGCTACCTTTACTGCCGTCCACACGCACCGAGCCACCAGAAGTATCGGCATCCACATTGCCGTCGGCCATTCCAATTTTAATGCTGCCACCGGATGTTTCTGCTTTAACATTGCCTTTTACTGGCCCAATTTTAATGCTACCGCCAGAAGTATCGGCGTCAACATCGCTACCACCCTGTTCGAGCGTAATACTGCCTCCCGAGGTGTCTATTTCTGAGGTGCCGGTCACTTTGCCCAAGCGGATACTCCCACCGGAGGTATTCACTTTTAAGTTACCGTTAACATCACCAACTTTAATACTGCCACCGGAAGTATGCGCGTCGACATTACCGTCATCTACGTTACCAATATCGATACTACCACCACTGGTATTGAGCTTGACGTTTCCTTGAATATCGTCAACTTCAATCGATCCGCCGCCGGTTTTTAAATTCACGTTATAGTTTTTTGGAACGGTAATAATAAACTCGACATCAACGCGGCTGTTGCGACCACCGTCGCCTTCAACCATCACATCATTGCCTTTTTGCTCTACCGTCACTTCAAAATCGTCGAGTCGTTTTTGACTACGGGCATATTTTTTAACTAAAACATCGACCTCGTTTTTATTCCAGGTTTTTACTTCAATAGATCCTTGGTCACTTTCAACGTTAAGTGTGCCACCTACTTTGACGGAAAAATTCTTTTCGACTTTTTCCGATTCTGCTTTGGCCGCGTTTGCGAGCGTTAGTCCTGCTAAAACCAACAGGGGGTAAAAGACTTTCTTCAATCGATTTGACATCTTTCTTCCTCTCATTAAATTTGAATTTCTTTATTCGTTTGATTCAGTAACATTTTGGTACGGTCGCGAATAAACTGGTTACTGTCGTTCGCCCCATATTGTTTTAAAAAATCGAGTGTAGCCTTATCATCCAGATGCTGTATTAACGCTTGAAAAACTTCTACACGGACACCGGGATTAACATCGTTTTGCAATGCATTTCTTAGCACCTGACGCACACTTTTGTTTTGCGACAGACTCGCTAGTGATTCCGCGGCAGCCATTCGAACACCGGGGTTGGGATCATTGAGCAAACTGTAACTGAGCGCTTCCTGAACCTGCCCGGTATTAGCATAATTTTTTAGTACATCAACCAGATCTAAACGGGTCGAATCACTGACATCATTTTTCATGGTCGCCGCGAGCAAATTAATAATGTTGCGATTTGCCAGATTGCCATCGACTTGCGTTTGCGATGCCAGAGAGTAGCGTACTTTAACCTTGCCGCTAACCGGGTCCAGCTGCTCAAGTTGTAAATCGGTAATTTCGTAGTCGTCGGCCTGAATAAAACTTAACGGCGCTTGTGTGTCATTCACCTGCGCCGCTAGAGATGGCTCTTGCCCGAAATCACTATGCGCAATAAGCACACCTAAAGCAAAGGTTGCTAACATGCTCGCAAATTGCGCTTTAAAACTCACCTGCGACCGCCATAAATTAGCGAGCGCACCGGCGAAGGACTGACGTTTGCTGACTTCTTTGCGTAATGCTTTTTGCAATGACCAATGAACACCATCGAGGCGTTGCCGGTCAATTTGCGGCTGCACACCTGGGCGCATCAATCGGTCGAATTGGGTTTGTTGCTCAAATAACAGTCGAAATTGCTCGTCAGCCTGCAAGCGTGCTTCAAAATCTTCGCGTTCGCCTGAGTCGAGCTCGTCATAAAGATAAGCCAGGATCAGCGCGTGATCTTTATCGATGGCGTGTTGCTTATTCATCGCTTTTCATTACCTCACATAAGGCGTCAATTCGGCGCGCATTTTTTCGCGGGCGCGAAATAAATAACTTTTAACGGTTCCGTCGCTGCAGTTCATCACCTGAGCGGCATCGACAATCTTAAATTCTTGCTGGTGGCATAATACAAAGGCCACTCGTTCTTTGTCGCTTAAGCAGGCTAATGCACGATTAATCGCCTGATTGAGCTGCTCGTTCACCAGTTCCGCCTCTGGATTATCAAGATGGCCATACTGCTCATAGCTGGCCTGCTCCAGATAATCGCCGCCGTCATGCCGATTTGGCGTCATATAGCGATTAATCTTACTTTTGAGCTTTCGCTTACTGCTAATAGCCGTGTTAACCACAATGCGATAAATCCAGGTACTAAACTGGCTTTCAAGACGAAACTTGGGCAATGCTTTAAATGCACTGACCATAGCGTCCTGGTAAATGTCATCTGCTTCATCTGGCGACGACGCCAGTCCAGCCGCCAGGCTCAGCATTTTCTTTTCAACCAGACCGATCAGTTGCTCAAAAGCACCGACGCTCCCCTGCTGCGCAGCGATAATTAATTCTTTTTCAAGGGTTTGCAAACCGTTAAAGTATCCCTTTCCCCAGTGGATGCTCATTAATATAAGCCTATTTCACGCGTATGTCGTTAATTGCTGTTTTATCTCTTAGTTGCGATAGGGGGTAGAAAGGTTGGCAAAAAGTGAGAATATTTTTTGAAAGGTGCTAAAAATTCCGTTATCGAGCGAATTGGAATAACGCGGAGCCAAATTATTACGTTTATTTTAGCCACATCCCGATCTGATTAAATCCGACTTTATTATAGTTTTCCAGTTCGAGTTCGAGCATTTCTACGACTTGCTTCAGCTTAAGATCGCAAAGACCGGAATCGATGCTTTTGGTTTGCTCTTGAGAAGGGACCGAGCGCTTTAACTCAGCTTCAAAAATCTGGCGGGCGAGTCGACAAATCTTATTTTCAATAATTGGGTCAAGCCCCCAAAGCTCTGTCTGACCACCGATTTGCCGGATATGCGCATCGCGTAATGGCGTTTTGATTGTCTGATTAAGAAAAATATCGGTTGCGATAAAAATCTTTGACGGCCGATCGCTCTCGTTACCCAGGCATAGTCGTCCGTTTTGCAAGGTGTACCAAATCAGTTGTGACACGCTACCAGTTACTTACTCGGTTGAATTTGGTCAATATCTAAGCACAATTATCGCGCAGAAACTGTACATTTTTGTACGCGAAACAGTGCGTCACCAGCCAATGGTTGTTCTTGCAGGCTTCTAGCTGCGCCATAAACGGTCGAATTTCCCTCTCTTGTGATGCCAGTCAGCGCCATAACTAGGCCAGCTTTAACCACTGGTATAATAGGGGTAAGTGACGATGCATTGACACTAAAGAGCAGGATGTATTAAATCGAATGGTCTAGACTTCTCTCACATCAACATAAAAAGAGGGCGATTAACAAAATCGCCCTGTTTCGCTTCAGGAAGTATCTACATAAACTTCTAACTATCTCGTTGAACAAAATGGATCGCATTGTCGATTGCTTTTTCTAATGAGATTCCAGGGGTTTTCTTCAATTCGAGTTCAGCTAACCGTTTGGCTTTATTAACGTTGCCATGACATAACCGGATCAAAATTTCTTTTTTACTCAATTGTGCTTGTTTTTGCGATGCCTTGTTTCTTGTTAGAAGAAAAATTACAAAAATTAGCACTACTATAATTAATAGAATATGCAATCGAAACTCCTTATTAACTTCCAATATCCGCTTTGCTTTCCTCTAACGGCGTCACTTGATATTGCCGGCTATAAATACGATTTTGATCAAGGTCGTATATCTCTAATGTCCAGGTGCCCGCCTTTTTGATATTTTGATTATTTTCGAGCAGACTCCAATCGCTACGCGTGGTACCGTATAAAATCCAGCTATCGTAGATCGATTGAGTTCCATCGAGATTTTTTCGTATCCAGCGAACAACGACTGCAGTTCGGTCCTTGTATGAATCTATCCCGGGTGAGTCGACGTTAAACTTAACGCCAAAGCGACTTTGATTGTGATCTTTAGCCTGAACTTTAAAACTCTCATCGACAAGTACATACTCACCATCTTCGCCGAATTCGCTCGACTCCTGAAAAATAAATTCACCTTCTTCGTCGATATCCAAGCTGACTGAAAAATGATTAACGTTAAACATATCACTTATCAACGCCTGGATTTTCTTTTTCTCGTCTGGTGTAAACTTGCCATCAGCAATCACCCAGGCCAATGCTTTGCGGCTTTCTTTAATCGCCTTCTTTTTACGACTATTTGAATGCTTTTCATATTGCTCAATATCAAATAACTCCAGACATTTATCGACATCTTTAAATTCCTCTGGAGCGGTACAATAAAACCGACCGAGTAATATTTTGTTGACGACCGGATAATCCGATTCTTGTGCTTTGGTTAAATTGTCAAAAGCAAGCTGCCAGTTTTGCTCAACGTGCTCACCTTCCATATACATTTTGCCAAGCCGGCCATAAGCATTTTCATACCCCTGTGCGACACTTTTTTCATAATAGGAAAAGGATTGAGAAAGATCTTTTTCCACTCCAGATCCAAACTGATAGGACGCAGCTATATTAAAGCTGGCTCTTCCGTGGCCGTAATCTGACGCTTTTCGATAATAACTCATCGCTTTACTGTTATTGACTTTGCGCTCGTAACCAAACTCGTATCCGTCGGCAACGTGAGCATAATCATCGGCGATCGCTTTTTGTGCGGTGTCAGACAAGGCGTCAAATTGGGGCTCTTTAAGATTGAGCGTACGCATTAAAAAATCATATGTTAGCGCGGCTTCGTGTCGGTCGCCGGTCCATTGTTTATGACCATGCGGCGCATTCTTATAAAAGAACGATTCAACCGGTTGATTGTTTTTTTCCAGCACGTATTTCATCCGGCTAGAATGCTCAAAATCGGCGGTCTTATCGTTACGCCCGGCAATAATTAGCATCGGTGCTTTTAACGCCTTGCTTAGGTATACCGGTGAAAAATCCACCATGCTCTTATCAAATTCCCCAACGGTTTTTGCGTTGAGCTCTCTAAACTCTTCTGTCGCTTTCCAGTTACTGGCATTAAAGGTAAGAGGCAAATCATAAATTCCAAATGCGCCAACAACACAGTCATAGCGTTCTGGCTCTCTAATCGCCAACATGGCCGCCGAGTATCCACCGTAACTCGCGCCCATAGCGCACATATGTTTAAACTGATGTTTTGCTGTAACCGTATTTACTGCGGCGGTAATATCTTCTTCGATGAGCCGACCAAATTCTCCTACACCATCTTTCATAAAGGATTTACCGAACCCGGACGACCCCCGAAAATTAACCCGGAGTACCGCAAAGCCTCGACTGGCATAGAACTGTACTTCCTTATTAAATCGGTCGCTTTCCTGTACATCAATTGGCCCACCATGGGGAATCACAAGAAGTGTAGAGTGATCAATTTCGGTAGGCAATGTTAAAAACGCTTCGATAATCGTGCCGTCTTTTGCTTTTACGTTAATATGTTGGGATGTTGAAAACTTATGATCAACTAAATCGGGATAGGCGGCTAACAAACGATTAAGCTGGACGCCTTGATTATTAAATATAAAGTATTCGCCTGGCTGCCCTGAACCGTTGACGTAAAGTAAATACAACTTTTCATCCTTGGTTCGGTCAACAAAATAAAATTCTTGGTTTTCGAATGTATTGGCAAGTCTCTTAAGAAATTTCTTAACCGATTTATCAAAGTAACGATATTTGACTAGCCCATGTTGTTTATAGGTCACGTAACTAAGGCTACCATCAGCTGAAAATCCAGCAGATATCAGATCGTATTTTGGGTGTTGATAAACTATCTTTCCTAGTTCTTGCGTATTAATATCAAATTCATAAAGCGCAAGCTTATCGGTTTCTTTATCGGAAAGTACCGCCATCTTATTTTCGGCGATAAAATCAAGCGGTTCAAAGCGATATTCTTCTGATTTTATTTCAATAAGCTTTCGCCATTTATTTCCTGAAACGGCGCGATCTTTCACCGTTAATATTTCGTTCTCTTCGTCAAACTCAGTGGTAATGAGTCGCTTAAATTTAGCATCGTAATAGACATTAGAAATGGACTCTGAGTCGCCTGCTATTTTCTTAGCCTTCTTAAAATTATTTATCGCTAAATCTTCAACTGTTATTATATAGACATCATATTTTTTTAGGTATTTGCCACGTTGTTTGGCATACATAACCTTTTTAGGTTGGTCGGGCAAGGTATTAACCAGAAAGCCACTAGCCTTGACGACACGAGCATTGATTTGCCCGTCTTCGAGATCGCCGATAATATCAAAATCTCTACCCTGGGTTTCGATATTAAAGTAAAGTTGCGCCTCATTGAGCCAGGCATATGCTTTTAGCGAATTCTTTTTTCCGACGTTTAGCTGGGACTTTAACTCATTCGTTTCTCGGTCGAATAAACTGATAAAATGTTCGTCGTCTTCACGGAAATAACTCGTTATATACTGACCATCCGGTGATAATTTTAGCGCACCATAAGTAGCCGATGTAAACAATTTTTCTGACTCAATGGGTTGAGACGCAAGAAGGGTCGAGAAAAATAAAGCAACACAACCAAAAATAACATTCCACTTATTCATTTTTTACTCCTGGTTAAACGATGCTATATATTGAAAAAAGCCATCTTCACCAGGCCCACCATAATACATGTTTCTATTGGCTAAAATATTCGGATAGTTATCTTCCATAAACATCAGCGCCTCTGATGAGCGATTCACCAGCTCGGTATAAGTAGAGCCTCCCCAGAAACCACGTCTGACTATTTCAAGATGACCGACGTAACTAATCTGATTGGGCTCAACTTCAAAACTCCAGTATTCTTCATCATCCAGTTCGACTCGCCAGTATTTATCTAGTCGCAGTTTTTCTATGGTGTATTTTCCGGCTTTTAGGTCAACCAATAAAAAGTTTGTACCTTCTTTAATATCAGCAGAGGAAAGCTTGATGTTTTCAGCACCATCAATCAGGATGCTTTTGAGATCTCGGTTAGTTTCAATGCCTAATAATACATAGCCCCGATCTTTTTTTAATACGCGATCGCGGTCCTGTTTAATTGACGTGACCTGAGTGGCGCAGCCGTTAATCAAAACGAGCGCAATAAAAATGAGTAATATTCGCATTTATCATCCCTAATGGTTTTAAGATTTATAGTTTTTATTGGAATAGATATTCCTTTATGAATAAGACTACTGCGAAAATGCTGGTAGAATCAAGTTGTGCAGGCGATCAAATTGTACAGAGTTAATTTTTAGTGCGCTTTTTCACAAATTTCTCTTTTTTGTGCGGCCATTTTTCGACAGTTTAGCAAACAAGTATCGTGGGAAAGTAACCCATTGTTCAAGCAAGATCCGAGATAAAAAGTCGCCTACACCGCCAAAAGCCCTTGCTTTATTTAACTCCAGTGAATGCCCATATCCTTGCAGGGCAATAACGCTAATAATCAGGCTGATACCCACCGCTAACTTTTGCAGTGACAATAAGCAAACCGAACAAACGACCAGATAACTGGCCAGCATAAAGATCGGCACGCTAACAACATGGATGACAAGGTTGAGCCGAGATTGGTGAGTAGAAGGATATTCCTGCCATTGACGGGCTAATTGACTCTTAATATTCACTGTCTTTCTCCTGACAACGCAAAATGGTTCGGTATATTATGGCATCCAAAAATATACATTGTAAACATTAAAATTTAAGACAACTGATGTCGCCGATTTTAGATCGATCGGTTCGCTGTTTTTTTTTAAGAAAAAAAGCCCACAAATAGTGGGCTTGGTAGTGCTTTAGGTCGTTGCTATGACCTATTGTCCTCTCTTATTTAGGGTTATTCATTCGACAGGCGCAAATACCGTTGCTTGAGTATCAGCACAGGCATTAATTTCACACGCGCCCATAAAAGTAGCGATCTGCTTTGCCGCCATACTATTGATAATAGTGCCATGAGATCGTAAGACCAGGTGGATTTCAGCGCGATATCCGTTTCCTCGTATCAATCCACCAGGTATTAGCGCGTCAAGTCCATTTGGCAAGTTTCCTGCCTTTAGATCGACGTTAACTGTTGCTGTATTATTGGTTCCGGTGATAAATCCACCGGCGTGAAATACAGCTCCGCCCACAAGCGACGGGTCGGCTAAATCATCCGGACCGCATGCGCCGGGACCATTGGCGCAGTTTTCTGGAAAATTAAATACAACCCACCATACCGAATAAGCCGTTGCCAATTCGAGTTGATTAAAGCTTAAACTGGCTTTAACCGCATTTTTAGTCCGTATTAATGTTCCGGCGCCACCATTTTCTGTGATCGCGGGTAAGTCCACCAAGTTCGCCATTTGAAAGGTCGCCCCGCCTGCAACAACTGAAAAGGAACTGACTAAGCCGAAACTCAGGATTAGGCGTAAAAAGATCTTTTTCATGTGAATAAAAACCATGATTGCTCTCCTTGTTTAATCATTAAAAGGTCGTTATCGACTCGATTAATTTATTGCCTTTTAAAAAATTTTCATCGCTAACCTGAACTCATGTCGTAATTTTGCATACGATTCGAAAAAATATGTTGGCTAAAGATATGCGAAGACAAAATCGTTTGTTGCTTTAATCAGAGTCGATGCCTCATGATCACACCATTCTTCATTTTGATACCTGAAGATTTGCTAATATTTTGCTAACAATTGTGTAATAATTGAACAACGGCATGGATTTTCGCTAATTTGTAATATCGCAAACCCTGTTTATCAATAAATGGAAATTTATGGTCTATCGGTTTGGTTGTTTTAAATTAGACACAGCGTCTTTTGAACTTACTCAAGACCGTAAGCCTGTGGCTATTGAACCGCAAGTCTTTGATCTCATCACCTATCTAATCGACAATAGAGACCGCCTGGTTACTCGCCAGGAATTATTTGAGCGCGTGTGGCATGGCAAAGAAGTGTGTGATACGTCCTTAAGTAATCATGTGAAAAGCGCACGTAAAGCGCTGGGTGATAGTGGTCAGTCGCAAAATGTTATTAAAACCGTTCACGGGCGTGGATATCAATTTATCGCGCCAATTGAAAACGAGCCCAGCTTAGGACAAAGCCCGCTGAAATTGCTCTGGCGGACTCACCCTATAAAAATATCAACGTCATTAATGGTTTTAATTCTCGTTTTAGTTTTTCTAGGACGAAACTATCAACCGAGTCATACGCGTGAAAGCATTACGAGTACGCCAACCTACTTAATTGCAGTCCTACCTTTTGCGAATACTAAACCCGATCATAAAACAGATTATTTTGGATTTGCGATCGCAGACCGAATCATCGGTGACCTCACTTACCTGCAAGGTATTACCGTCCGACCTTCTAGCGCAATTCGAAAGTATGCCTCAATGACAAGTTTTGAACCTACCCAAATTGGCAACGAGCTCAATGTTGATTATGTGCTTACAGGCAACTATTTAAACGTCGCCAATAATATTCGACTTAACGCCGAACTGGTTGAAGTCAATAGCGGCAATCTCGTGTGGCGAGCCAACCAGATAGAAGCCGATTATCAAAACGCTTTTGAATTACAGGACATCGTCGCACAACAAATTATGCAAGGATTAAAAATTGAGCTCTCTCAATCGGCAATGGAGCGAATTCGAAGAGACGTTCCTGAAAACGCGCTGGCTTATGAATACTATTTACGCAGCATCGCTCAGCCATTTACCACAGACGGAAACAAGCTCGCCATCGAACTTTTAAAAAAATCGATTAATCTCGACGACCAGTATGCACCGGCTTACGTCCAACTCGGCAATCGAATTCGACGGCTGGAACAGTTTGGCCTGATTAATTCCGGGGAGTCTGAAAATACCATCGATTACTATCGTAAGGCCTTATCGCTTAACGATGAACTGCTCAGCGCACTCTCTTATCTGGCTTTTTTATACACAGAAACAAATCGCATCGATGATGCGATGCAAGTCACTCAAAAAATGCTATCGATTAATCCTGATAACGCCGCGACCCATTTTACCCTCGGCTATATTTTTCGCTACGCGGGTGTTAATGACCGCGCTATCGAAGCCATGGAGCGCGCGATTTCGGTTGACCCGAACAATCCAAAATACCGATCTATTATCGCCACTTATTCGGGGCTCAATGAGTTTGAAAAAGCGCTCATGCAAGTAAAACATTACAAACGCAGTCCATTTACTATCGGCTGGAATGGTATATTAAATTTTAAAGCAGGACGCCATGACCAGGCGCGCGAATATTTTCAGCAATTAACCCAGGAAGATCCCGAAGGCCTTTGGGGATTAGTCGCCCAAGTGCATTTAGCCTATTTAGATGGCAACGTCACCCCAGGGCTTTATGCGACTCATAAACTCGAACAGACCAATATTACAGACGCTGAGACTGTCTATCATTCTGCCGCTTATTATGGTCTGTTAAACGACAAACAACGATGCCTACAACGATTAAAAAAAGCGGTCGATGGCGGATACTTTAACTATGAATTTATCCAGTCGAGTATTTATTTTGATAGCGTGCGTCATGAACCCCAATATCAGGACATTCTGCATACTGCTAAAGAACGTCACGCAGAATTTGTCAACAAACACCTTAACTCCAACGAACGCGGTTAGCCCTTTTTTCAAAATTCGCTTAGCGCGTTCCAGCCTTAGCAAAAGCGCGGCGCTTGTCTAGCGATACAACGCTATAGCCATACATTCATCTCAGCCATCTCGTTCATCTCAACAGGCAATGATACTAATTTTCATTTCAGCGGGCGGTAAATTCCGCTAAAATACAGCACCAGTGAGCGACAAAAATATTGTGATAATAACAACGCTCTGCCGCGACCAGAATAATAAGGAAAAAATGGATGAAGCAAATTACCTGGTGGATGATCTCGATAGCTGTTTCTCTGGTTTTAGCGTTCATTTTGCTCCAGCTCTGGAGCAAAATGAATGAGTATCATATCGAGCCGACTCAATTATCCGATCAATCCAATGTCGATACGTATTTAAACAATCTCTGGCAAAATACTTCCCCAGAAATTCAGCCTGCCAAACGGATTAAAACCGGCCTTTTTATTCAGTCACTCAAATTTTTTAGCGCGACAGAGGTGAGTCTGACCGGCTACCTATGGCAAAAATATTCTAACGAAGATACCCCATACAAACCGGCGAAAAACGAAGCGGGCTTTATTTTTCCTGAGCAAGTGAGTGCGAGCGTCACTGAAGCTTATCGCAAAATCGAAGGCGATGAAGAAGTCATCGGATGGTATTTTGAAGTGACGCTACGGCAACCCTTTGACTACAGCGCCTACCCCTTTGATCATAAAACCGTCTGGGTGAGATTGTGGCACAAAAACTTTTCACAAAATGTGATCTTAACGCCTGACTTTGAATCGTATCAAGCAACCGGCGTAAACGATATATTTGGTATTGAAGAAAATATTGTTTTGGGCACCTGGGAGCGTGAAGATACGTTTTTTGATTATAAACTTTCCAACTACGACACCAATTTTGGCTTGAGCGATTATATTGGCCAACAAAACTTTCCTGAACTGCATTTTAACATCGTCGTTAAACGCAATTTTGAGAACGCCTTTATCGTTTATCTTTTACCGCTACTACTCGTCGCAGCACTTTTATTTGCTTCCATGTTGACGATTTCTAGCAAACCCGACCTGACAGATAAATTTGGGTTTTCAACTTCCGGTTTTATTGCTGCCTGTTCAGCGCTATTTTTTGTGGTGTTGCTGGCGCATATTCAATTAAGAGAGCAGTTCGCGGGAACAAGCATTGTTTATATCGAATATTTTTATATCTTAATGTATGCGATTTTAGTCTTGTCTACTATCAATACTTTCTTATTTACTATCCACGCTGATCGCTGGAGTAATTTCATCATTTATGAAGATAATTTAATGGCCAAAGTCTCGTTTTGGCCTGTCTTGTTACTCGGCATGATTTTAGTTACCTTGCCTTTCATTTAATGTGCCTGAGTTGCTCGATCAGCCGCCTTGTCGAATCAGCTGAAGTGGTATCAACGTCGAACAGCTGTGGTTGTTCTGCAAGACTAAATGGTTCAAAACTGCGCTGCTGCCTGGAAAGAACAGCAGGCGTAGCCTCAGAAGCGTCTTGCTCATTTTTTTTCCGATAGGTTATCCGCTCTCGCAAAGTGCTCTCGGGTGCAACACAATTGAGAATATAAAAAGAACGCTGGTTGTCACGGGCAACTGCTTCAAGCAAGCGGCGCTGTGCGCTTTTAAGAAAAGTAGCGTCCACAATCACCGAAAAACCTGCGCGAGTGACCTGGTCGGCTAGTTGGGCCAGATAGCGATAAGTTTGCAGGGTCTGCGCCGGGGAATAAATCCCTGCGTCAATCGCTGATTTACTTTTCTCAAGTGGTGTTAAACCCGCGAGCCGTTTTCGCTCAATATCTGATCGAATTTGTATCCACCCAAGCGACTCACATAACTGGCTGGCCAGGGTCGATTTTCCGGAACCCGATACACCGCAAGTGATCACTATTTTGGGTTTCGTGGGCATTATTTTTTGTCGCACATACGCGATATATTGCCGATACTGTCGTTCAGCCTGAAGATATTCTGGTGCTCCTTTTTTGACCTGCTGCATTCTTAGCACGGCAACTTTGGCTCTGACCATGGCGCGATAAACGAGATAGAAAGGCAATACCTCTAGCCCGGCGTAATCCCCGGTTTTTTGCAGGTATCGGTTTAAAAATCGACTCGACAACTGGGGATATCCTTGCTCTTGTAGATCCATGATAAGAAACGCAATCTCGCTGACAAGGTCAATCCAACGCAACGCTTCGTTGAACTCGATGCAGTCAAACATTTTCACTTTGCCGTTTATCACTGTCAGGTTCTTCAGGTGCAAATCGCCATGGCAATTTCTGATCTGGCCAGATTTTTTACGTTGATTGAAAACCGGCTCTAATCGGGCGAGTTGCTCGGTCACCCAGCGATTAATTTCGTCTAATTCGTTTTGCAAACTTGCCGAATGATCGGCGGCTAATAGGTGGTCAAAGTTTTCCAACATCCAATGCCGAATGGTCGCTATGGTCCCAAATGGCGAATCCCTTTCGGCGACCGCGGCAGTCGCATGAAAATCTGCCAGAGTGTCGACTAACGGGTCGATATGTTCGCGTGAAAGTGCCTGACGTCTGGCCAGATCGCTCAACAGACAGTCGCAAGGAAATTGCTTCATTTTAATCGCGTATTCGATCGCCGGTTTAGACGACGAACCTATAACCGGTCGGTTTGCAGTACCGGTGATTTTTTCAACGCCGAGATAAATGTCCGGTGAAAATCGTTGATTTAGCGCGACTTCTTGCTGGCAATAATAATGGCGCTTTTCCAGACTGGAAAAATCCAGAAATCCGTAATTCACCGGTTTTTTGATTTTGTAAGCAAAGGGGCCGGTTAAAATCACCCAGGCACAATGGGTTTGTAGCAGTTGGATCTTGTCGACTTGATGAGAGGGAAAGGCCGATTGATGTTGCAGTCGCGCTATCATCCCTTGGGCTGTTTTCATATCAGACAAAAGTTCGGACATTGGCGTCACCATTGTTTGCGATTCGGTCAATGGAATGCTTCAATTAGCATAGCATAATGTCGACCGCAGTGTGGCGTTTAAACCGATTACGATCAGATACAAAAATCAGCCCAGGATCCGAAATTTACGACGCACAATAATTATGGCAAAACCCAATAAGAAATGCCCAACCAAAACCGTGGATATCTTTTGCGCCCGGTGTAAAACGTTACTTTATAAATATCATAAAGACGGTAAAGGCAGTCTGGTAAAATGCTTCAAAGAACGTATCGCCCGCGATTTCACCGTAACGCCTTGTGTGTGCCCCAACTGCGAGAGCAGATTTGCGCGTGACACTCTGATCCGAGGAACACCTGCTTATAAAATAATCGGCGGTAAAGTGACCTGTAAGTAAAGCCCATCATCGACTATCAATCGGTCTCATCTGCTCAGAATTTAGACAGTCACTAACGGGTTATGTTATAAACATCCCTGTTGAACAAAAAAAGTTAATAAAAATCCTCATCACTGCTCGATTTAAATTGCTGTCGGATGCAAACGTTTTTATGCGTCTGAATTTGAATCCTGGACAAATCGGAGCAAATCAATGATTAAAATAAGAGCTTTGCAGTTCCTGCACCTTATCGTCTCTATAACGCTTATCGCAATGTCAGTGTCATCTCAGGCCGCTGAAAAAGATAAGGGCCCTATGTCGAGTAAAACCTTTGACGGTTTACAATTTCGCAATATCGGACCGGGATTCATGTCTGGCCGCATTGCCGATATCGACATAGATCCGAATAACCGCAATAACTGGTACGTCGCTGTCGGTTCTGGCGGCGTATGGAAAACCAACAATGCCGGCACCACCTGGACGCCAATCTTCGACGATCAGGACGTCTATTCGATAGGTACGGTCACCATTGATCCGAATAATTCGTCGACTATCTGGGTCGGTAGCGGTGAAAACGTCAGTGGCCGCCACGTCGGTTTTGGTGATGGTGTTTATGTCAGCTATGACGGCGGCAAAAGCTGGCAGAATAAAGGTCTAAAACAATCCGAGCATATTTCGGAAATTATAGTCCACCCACAAGACTCTAATACCCTGTGGGTCGCCGCCCAGGGTCCACTCTGGTCCAAAGGCGGTCAACGCGGTTTATTTAAATCGACCGACGGCGGAGACAGCTGGACCCGAGTACTTGGCGATAACCAATGGGTCGGTGTCACAGATTTACAGATTGATCCGCGTAACCCTGACCGACTGTATGCTGCCACCTGGCAAAGACACCGCACAGTGGCCGCACTGGTAGACGGCGGGCCTGGCACCGGAATTCATCGCAGTGAAGACGGCGGAAAAACCTGGATCCAGCTGAATCCCGCTAAAGCCAATCAAAAAGATATTAAAACTCTGTCAGATAAAAGCGGATTGCCTGAATCGGATATGGGTAAAATTGGTCTCGCGATTTCGCCGATAAATCCCGACGTGCTCTATGCGGCCATCGAACTCGACCGGCGCACCGGGGCTGTCTACCGCAGTAACGATCGTGGCGCGACCTGGGAGAAACAGTCTGATACTGTCGCTGGCGGAACCGGACCTCATTATTATCAGGAACTTTACGCCAGCCCGCATAATTTTGACGAAATTTTTCTCGCCAATGTGCGCATGTTGCATTCAACCGATGGTGGTAAAACTTTCGAACCGATGAAAGAAGAATTTAAACATTCGGATAATCATTCGTTAACTTTTTTGCCTGATGATAAAAATTATCTGTTGATGGGATCAGATGGTGGCGTTTACGAAAGTTTCGACAGCGGTGAGACCTGGCGTTATTTTGATAATCTACCGATCACCCAATACTACAAAGTCGCGGTCGACGACGCTGCGCCTTTTTACAACGTATTTGGCGGCACCCAGGATAACGGTACCCAAGGCGGTCCATCGCGAACCGATAACCGCAATGGCATTCGCAACGCCGACTGGGAAATGGTCCTGTTTGCTGACGGTCACCAACCCGCCACCGAACCGGGCAACCCCGATATTATGTACGCCGAATGGCAACAGGGAAATCTGGTGCGTGTCGATCGAACTAACGGCGAGCTAGTCTACATTCAGCCACAACCAGAAGAAGGCGCACCGGAAGAAAGGTTTAACTGGGATGCGCCCATTTTAGTCAGTCCCCATGACCCGAAACGGATCTACCATGGTTCGCAACGGGTTTGGCGTAGCGATAATCGCGGCGATACCTGGACTGCAATTTCTGGCGATCTGACTAAAGATCTTGACCGTATCAAACAGCCCATCATGGACGGCGAGCCTGGTTGGGACTCCGCATGGGATATGTGGGCTATGTCCACCTATTCTACTATCACCTCGCTGGCCGAATCCCCCATTCAGGAAGGCCTTATTTATGCGGGCACCGACGACGGCTTAATTCAGGTCACCGAAAATGGTGGTAAAAACTGGCGCAAGCTAGCGGTCAATGATTTACCGGGTGTACCCAAGACCGCCTTCGTCAACGATATTAAGGCCGATCTGTTTGACGCCAATGTTGTTTATATCGCACTCGACAATCACAAATTTGGTGACTACAAACCATACCTGCTCAAAAGCACCAACAAGGGTAAAAGCTGGAAATCCATCGCCAATGATTTGCCTGCAAAACATTTAGTGTGGCGAGTAGTACAAGATCATGTGAATAAAAACCTGATGTTTGCCGCTACCGAGTTTGGCGTATTTTTTACTGTTAATGGCGGCGAAAACTGGATTGAATTAAATGGCGGCATTCCCACCATTTCCTTCCGAGACATTGCGATCCAACGAAGAGAAAATGACCTGATATTAGCCAGCTTCGGCCGCGGCTTTTTTATTCTCGATGATTACAGCGCGCTGCGTAGCGTTTCAGATAGGTCGCTCAAACAAAAAGCGGTTTTATTTCCAACCCGTCAAGCCTGGTGGTACATCGAACAAGGGCCGATTACCCGATTTAACAAAAAAGGCTCGCAAGGCGCTAATCATTATATGGCCGACAATCCGCCATTTGGTGCAACGTTTACCTATTACCTGAAAGACGCGGTGAACACTGAGAAAGCCAAGCGTCAGAAAAAAGAAAAAGATCTGAAAAAAAATAACAAGCCGATCCCTTTTCCAGGCTGGCAGGCAGTTGAAAGCGAGCGCCGGCAACTGGACCCGACCATTTGGTTGACGGTCACCGATGCTTCGGGTCAGGTAGTCCGTCGTATTGAAGGTCAAAATAAAGCCGGCATCAACCGAGTGAGCTGGGATTTGAGTCTGCCCGATTCAACCGCAATCACCAAACCCGACCCGGACCCGGATAACAGTTATATCCAGATGAATCTTCTAGCCGCACCGGGCGACTATAAAGTGAGTCTTAGTCAGGAACTGGACGGCAAAGTTACCGAACTGGCCGCGCCCGTCGCGTTTAAAGTAACACCAATGACAAAAGGCGCGCTTAACGGCGCTTCACCTGAAGCTGTTGCACAATTTTGGGACGCTATTAATGACGTAATGCGTGACTCAAGTGCCACTCACTTTGTTGTTGAACAGGCACTTGACCGGGTAAAAATGCTCCGTAAAGCGCTCAGCCAGTCGCAATCGGATCCCGGTAATCTGGAGCAACAACTCCATGTGATCCGCGCGGAATTATTGGATATTGATTACATTCTTAACGACGATCGGTCACGCGGAGAGGTCTATTTATCCAATGTGAAAACCGTCGCGAATTTATTGGACGTCGCATTACTGGGGACGGCATTTTCCACTTATGGACCAACGCCAACTCATCAACAAAGTCTCGCGCGCGCTAAAAAACAATTGGATGAGCAAAAAACGCGTTTGAAAAAAATTCTTGAGCAGACCATTCCGGCGCTGGAAGCCAAGTTAAGACAACAGGGCGCTCCTTGGGTAAAAGGACAGGCATTACCTTAACAAGTGAGCGAATGTCATAAGTTAAGCGGATTGCTTCAGCCGTAAGCAAAAGGGCGATTTAAAATTAGATCGCCCTTTTTTTAATCCGCTTGTTTCGCGAATCGTCTTATGATCATATCGCGGCGCTTAATAAGCGCACCCCGTTGTTTTCGATTTAGCCAGGCATTGAGTCGCTCATCGAGTTGTTCGCGTGTCAGCTTTTCCAGCGCTTGTTGAATTTCAGGGGTGAGGTAAATCTGCGACTTGTCGACCTCTTTGGGAAATCGATGCCGGTTTGAAAATGCGCGAGAATGATCGATCCATACCATCTGTCCCGTTTTTCGTTTCACCAAAATATTAGTCGAATTACGATCGGTATTGTGGATCAGCAAATCGAATACCCGCATCAGGTTAACTTGATCGTCTAATGCACAATGGCCGACGTAAGGCCGATTGTATTCTTCCGCCTCCCAGTACATATAGGTATCGTCTACCCAGTATTGGACCAGTCCTTTTTGTTGCCCTACCTGCCGCTCAGATGACACCGGCACCAGGCCCAGGCCGAGCATCTCGCTCAATTCAAACGCGGCCAGGTCAAATTGATATCGGTCGGGGGTCAGCCGGTATACTGTCTTAGCGGCCCGATGCTGCATGCCGGGGTTACTATCAAATACACGAAATAGTGCTCGCATTTGCCCATCCGCTAACTTGAGGGTTAGCCGATGCGGTTGCGTGATACCGACATTTAACGCTTCATCATGAATCACTTCGGCGTTCGTCAGCATTTGCCGGATAGCAACTTTGGACAAGCCGTGAGGATAATCAATCGGCCGATATTCACCAGCTGTTAAAGCATAGGTTTCCCCTGCGCCATTCATGGCGATAAGCTGATTACCATCAATCTTAAGCCAGTGATTTCCCGAATGAGTTGAACCCGCAGCGGTCCAGGTTGCAGATGCGACGGCGTTTTTACCAAGGCGAAATTCAATCCGATCTGGTTGGCTCGCGAGATTACCGGTAATAAGAAAAGTGGCATCAAATCGCTTTAGGTGCTGACGGAGATTGTTACTTTCATAATAGGGGTGACAATAAATTGCCCCCTGGTAGACTGCCGGGTTTTGAAAACTAAATAACCTTTTAGCACGATAAAACTTGAGTCGGCTTGGCTGTTGGGTAAGCGCGCTGGTATCTTTCGCTACCCGATTTTCAGGGTCGCTAAGTACCGGTAAATCACCGGATGCAATTAATCCGTGCCAATCGCTCAAATATCGAGTTAGCTGATTTTGCAATGCCTGATTGAGAGAAGTAATTGATTCTTCGCTCAGTTGACTGGATAACCCACCGTGCGCAAAAAGATAGCGATCATGCTTAACGATAAAAGGACGCTGCAATAGCCATTGACCATACTTCGACGATGGTAAAAAGGCTTCATAACGGGCAAAAAATCCGTGTGGATGCAGATCATCAAAAACCGAATTTGCGTGATCGATCTCACTCGAACTTAATGTCGAGTCAGTCGATGCTAGCGTTTTTATTTGCCGCCATTTTTGCCGATATTGAGCAAATTGTTGATAATATTTGGCCCTCATCGCTTTGCTTTCTTGTTGAGCAAAAGCAACGAATTCCTCTCTCGCCAGAGTCTTAACATCGCCAATCAAAGTCTTTAATCCACTGTCATCCATAACCACCTGAAACAAACCGCCGCTATCTTGCGCTTGTCGTTCCAAACGAATAAACAGATCGAGAAGCTTGCGCGTATCTGCGCCGTGGCCAATCAATTTTCCGGTATAGATGACGCGCGCATTCGCGCCGATCCAATTCTCTTTGGCGTCAACTAAAGCGACTTTTTTGAGTGATGTGATGATTCCGTCATATCCACCATGGCTATCGGAAAATGACCAGATTACCCCAGTGGCAGGCGATGAATTTAACTGAGCAGGGAAGGCATGAGAAACAATAATAAAAAAGCTGCATGCTAGAAGGGTTAGTTTTAGAGGCATACACAACTTCCCTGCGAGCGTTTCCCAAAGGTGATATAAGAATAGTTGTTTTTTTCTAAAGCGCCAAATAAACGAATTAATTTTTTGCTACTAAAAGGGGAACCATCGGTTCCCCTGAGCGAATAAAAAAGGACCCTGAAGAGGCAGAGAAAGGCGGGTCCACAAGCATGCAAAACATCATTTCTTTACAACACGTCGACAGTTCTTTGGTTTAGTCACCAAATTACTGGGTGGTCAAACGCGTCAATCAAAAAATAATGTCAGGAGCTTTAAACGGTTTTAAACACTTCATTAATTCCCAATACAACTCGCTCAACAATTTGATCGGCTTGCTCGCAGGTTAAGGTTAACGGCGGCGAGAGAGCCAAAGTATTCACACTCGGCAAAGGACGAATAATCAAGCCAAAGCGATAACAAGCTTCGGAAACTTTCGCTGCCATTTTTTCTTGCGCATCTAAAAAGATCTTATTTTCACTATCGGCCATTAATTGAATGGCAGCCAACAAACCTTCACCGCGAATTTCGCCGACATTGGGATGGTCCGCGAGCGCTAATTGTAGTGATTGATGCAAATATGCACCGGTCACAGCGGCATTTTCGACTAACCTTTCTCTCGCCATAATATCGATCACCGTGTTAGCCACCGCCGCGCCTATCGGGTGGCCCGAGTAAGTATATCCATGAGAAAATCCGCCGAGTTTTTCAGACGCATGACGAAGAATATTATGAACACGTTTAGAAACAAAAGCCGCGGACATGGGAAACACTCCCGCAGTGATCCCTTTTGCCGTCGTCATTAAATCGGGTTCTATGCCATATAGTTCGCTGCCGAAGTTTTTTCCGGTCCGGCCAAACCCACAAACGACTTCATCAACAATTAATAAAATGTCGTTTTTCAAACAGATGGCCTGAACACCCTGCCAGTATCCTTTTGGCGGCGTGATGACGCCACCCGCTCCCATTATCGGTTCGCCGATAAATGCCGCTATATTCTCGGCACCTTCTTTTTCAATCAAAGACTCCAGGTTGCAGAGCAGGCGCGCGCTATAGGCTTCTTCGGTTTCGCCGGCATGCGCGTTGGCGTAATAAAAAGGACAGTCAGTATGAATGGCAAAATCCAGCGGTAAATTAAAATCTTTGTGGAAACCTTTTAAGCCCGTCAAACTGGCGGTCGAAATCGACGTGCCATGATAAGCCTGCCAGCGCGAAATAATTTTTCGCTTTTGTGGTTTGCCTCGCATGATGTGGTACTGCCAGGCAATTTTCACCAGGGTATCGTTCGCATCCGAGCCCGAGCAGCCAAAAAATACGTGGCTCAATCCGGCCGGTGCCATGGCAACAAGACGCTCTGCGAGCTGGATCTGTGCTGAATTGGAATGCCCGTTAAAGGTGTGAAAATAATCCAGCGAGCGGGCCGCTTGTGCCATGGACTCAGCAATTTCTTCTCGACCGTGGCCGACGTTGCAACACCAGAGACCGGCGATCCCATCGATCACCTGATTACCCTGTTGGTCGATCATATAGATCCCGGAAGACGAATCCATAATACGCGGGCCATTTTGTTCCAGGGCAACAATCGAGGTAGCCGGATGAAGAATATTCTGAGGCGATTTAGGGGTGATAACTGGAGCATTCATAGTAAGACTTAACTGACCCTATATTCATAAATTACAATTACTTATGAAACCATAAAATGCCCAGAATGATTCTTTAAAGTTATTACGATCTTTCGCATTAAATTTGGTATATTGACCGTAGACCGCAGAAAATTCGGATTCAATCAATATGCGCCTCGATAAACGAAACCTGGAGATCCTAAAACTCCTGCAAAAGAATGGTCGCATCACTAATCAAGAGCTGGCTGACAAGGTATCCCTGTCTCCGAGCGCCTGTCTTGCAAGAGTGAAAAACCTGGAAGAACAAGGCTACATAGAAGGATTTAGAGCCAAGATTAATTTTGAAAAGTTGGGACCCGTCCTGATGGCCTTTATGGAAGTGACCCTGACCAGCCACTTTCCCGAAGACTTTAAAAAATTTGATGCCTTTTTGCAGTCTTCCAGTCAGATAGTCGAAAGCTTTGTGGTCGGTGCCCATTTTGACTATTTACTCGAAGTCGTTGTCTCCGACATGACTGAGCTGCGCAACCTTTCAAATCAGCTCCTTGAATCTAACCTAGGCGTGGCCAAACTGAATACCATTCCGGTGATAGAACGCAACAAGGCATTTTGTGGATACCCGCTGAATAAACTCGCGGGCCAGCCAAACACTTGATCATTTTTAAGTCTATTGTCTGATAGTTTATCGAATCAGCGCTATTTGACTACACTTAGCTAATGCAGTTTGGGTTTTAACTAGAACAGGGAGCAAGCTATGGCCAATCCAGTAATCGCAGATAATAAACCCATCGGCGTTGAGTTAAAAAAAGGCGAAGACTATTACTTTTGCGCCTGCGGTCGTTCAGCCAATCAACCTTTTTGCGACGGCTCTCATAAAGGCACTGGTTTTACGCCCAAACACTTTCAGGCTGACGATGACGCGACCGCCTATTTATGCCAGTGCAAACATACCAGCAACGCCCCCTTTTGCGACGGCACCCATAAGAAATTTACCGCGGCGCAAGTCGGCAAAGAAGGACCCGGCGTGCAGGCAAAGGCTGATAAAATACCCGTTGCCGAACCGACCCCCGAAGAGCCGACCGTGGCATTTATCCACGAGCTGGCAAAACACGGTTTAAGTAAAGTTGGCCATCATGGCCCGATGACTTCTATGGGCGTGCCGCGCCACCTACTCCCCCATTGGGACGACATACAACTCATGGTCGCACAAATGGCGCGTAAACCTTTGCAAGAAGACCAAGCGGTTGATACGGAATTGGTGATTGGCCCCAAAGCCGATAAACCGTTGAAATTAGCGATCCCGCTTTTTGTTTCTGATATGAGTTTTGGCGCTTTATCGGAAGAAGCCAAGACCGCATTAGCCCGCGGTGCGCAACTGGCGGGCACCGGTATCTGCTCCGGTGAAGGTGGCATGTTGCCAGAAGAGCAAGCCAACAACTCTCGTTATTTTTATGAACTGGCGAGCGCGCAGTTTGGCTACAAGGAAGATTTATTAACCCGAGTTCAGGCGTTTCATTTTAAGGGCGGTCAGGGCGCCAAAACCGGAACCGGAGGGCACCTGCCCGCCAATAAAAATATTGGAAAAATCGCCGAAGTCAGAGGCATACCGGAGGGTACGGCCGCGGTTTCTCCACCGACTTTTAAAGATCTCAATTCCAGCGATGATTTCAAACGCTTTGCTGATCGCGTGCGGGAAATTACTGGCGGCATTCCGATCGGCTTTAAGCTTAGCGCGAATCATATTGAAGACGATATCCAATTCGCTCTGGACGCGAGTGCTGATTATATTATTTTAGACGGCCGCGGCGGTGGCACAGGCGCCGCGCCAGAAATTTTTCGCGACCATATTAGCGTGCCAACGATCCCTGCGCTGGCACGCGCGCGTCGTTATCTTGATCAGCAAGAGCAGTCTGATAAAGTCACTTTGATTATAACCGGCGGGTTGCGCACGCCGATCGACTTTGTCAAAGCACTCGCGCTCGGCGCCGACGGCGTCGCGATATCGAATAGCGCCATGCAGGCGATCGGTTGTGTGGCGGCAAGAATGTGTAATACCAATAATTGTCCCGCCGGGGTTGCAACTCAAAACCCGGAACTGCGCAAGCGACTCAATGTCGACAAAAGCGCGCAGCAACTGCAAAACTTTTTTGCCGCATCGGTTGAATTGATGCAGGTGATGGCAAGAGCCTGCGGACATCATCACCTAAGCGACTTTAATCAAAATGATTTAGCCACCTGGCATAAGCAGATGAGTGAATTGACCGGTATTCGTTTTGCTGGTGTAAATAACTAGTGGCGCTCTTACAGATAAAAAAACTCAATCAAAAGGCCCACTTGGCTCGTAAAAAATAACCGCGACCCAAAACTCGATAGGTAGAAGGATCCGTTTTAGCATTGAAACCGAAATCGATAAAAGGTGGCGCTTCATCGGTCAGGTTAGTGACTCCTGCAGAGATCGCCAAATTGCTTTCACCTAAATCAAAGGTGTACGTCCCAACTAGGTCATTATAAAATTGCGAAGGGATTGTTTGCGTATAATCACGTACAAACCAGGTCTCACCTTTTAAGCTACTGATATATTCGCCTCTGTAAGCGACAGTCCAATTGTCATTTGCCAAGAGCAACGAAATAGCAACCTTATCTTCTGCAAATATATGTTCATTATCAGCGCCTAAAATTCCAACAAAATTTTGTGAATCCGGCTCTTGAGTCATCTGGAAATTTCGTTCAGAAAAGTGAGTCCATAAAACCGAAGTTTTCAACTGACCAAAACTCAAGGGATAAGTCCAGTCGACTATAAGGTCTAATCCTTTCGCAGATTCTTTAAAGCTGTTAAGCGGCACGTCCAAAACCTGCCCAATGGCATAGTCATTTCTTCGCATTACTAATGCGCAAGCTTGTTGATTTAGCTCATAATAGCATTGGTCAAGAATAAATTGCGCACCAGAACTTTCAATAGTGTGATTTAAGTTTATTTGCCAAAAGTCAGCGGTTAAATTGAGATTTTGATCAAACAGCTCTGGCCACCAACTCATCCCAATATTAAGCGTATCACCCGTTTCAGGCGTTAATTTAGAGTTTCCGCCTACAAGCGCCAAGATCTGTGAATCATACTGCGGCATCTGCTGTGCACAACCTGGCGGAAGCGGACTATTCCAATAGGGTGTACAAGGATCTAAAACAGCAGGAAAGAATTCAGTAAAACCTTCAAATAACTCATACATGTTCGGCGCTCGAAATACCCTCGCATAGCTTGCGCTTATATTAAATCGTTCATAAACCTGATACTGCGCACCTAATTGATAAGTCGTATTACTACCATACGGTTCAGCATCGTCATAACGCAACCCGCCTTTCAAATTCAGATTGTCAAAAATTGGCGCATTAATCTCACCGTAATACGCAGCAGTTGTCACTTTCCCCTGCGTATTCACAGCTATATTACCTGTCACCGCTCCAATACTCTTCGCCGAATCACGAATTTGTGTGAGCTCTTGTTGCCGATAGTTCCAACCGACAGACCAGGCGAGCTCGCCACCGGAAAGTTCGATACCGGCACCACTTAGATTCAGTCCAGCAGTCGTTTGCTCTTGAACGATTGAATCAACAGTATCGAGCGCTACATAATCGATCATTTCTTGTGTCAAACTAGTTACGGTTGGATTGCCTCCCGCATCAACCGCCCCACCACCAAAAAAATTGAGCGGCACACAGCCTACAATTAGCGTCGCGGGATTATTGATATCTGCATAACATTCCGGCCGACCATCCCCGTCTAAATCTGCTGATGGTCCCATCGCGTTAAAGAGCCGTGATGCAGATAATTGACCGAATCCCTGATCGACACGACTAGAATGCCCTTCGTTGTAAAAAACATCCCAGGTCATATCGTCGCCAAGTTCACCTGCCAGGCCAATAGTCCACTGATATTGCGTTACTTTTTGCTCAGAACGACGATCCGTTTCAATCATGCGACGACGCGGATTGACGACTGGTTCGTAAATTAATGATGTGCCATTTGCCGCATTGTAGGCGTCAACAGCGCGGCGCAGATAATAATTATCCTGCGAAATCCCCGTAAAGGCTTGAGAAAAGCCTGTCGCAGGGTCAACATATAAACCCTGATACATGGGGTGACCGCCGGTAAACGGCAATGGCGCAATTTGTTGTGCGGAGTACCGCTGGTTCGCTCTGATTTCCGCATTAAACACAAGGCTATCTGTTAGATTAAATTCTCCCTCTGCAAATACATTGGTACGTTCGTAAGGCGTTTGTAAATAGTGTACTGGCGCGTAATTATAAGTCCGTCCATCGTGCGGAATCATTAACCCCACTTCGTTTGCCGCTGTTGCCGGCGTACCTATTAAAAACAACCCCTGAGTATAAAATGGTAGCCGGCTCTCTGGTATTCGAGAGGAGCCGACTGGGTAACACCCGCCTTGCGGCGTACCATCGTGAGGAGCTGTTAGTTGATTTTCACATCCCGCCGAATCAATATAATAACTGTGTTGCATAAAGTCCCACGGTACGTCGCGCTGGAAGGCTTCTTTTTGATCAACATATTCTGCGCCAAACACAAATCTTCCCCGGTCCATTTGCTGACCTGCGATCAATGAGATTGCATTTTGTTCCGCACCATTTGTGTCGGACCATTCGCTCGCTTGCGCAGAAACTTCGAACCCTGTGAAATGACTACGGGTAATAATATTAACCACACCCGCGACAGCGTCTGCGCCATAGACTGCCGACGCGCCTTCTTTTAATATTTCAATACGGTCGATCATCGTCAAAGGTATGGCTTGGAAGTCTCCGCCATCGACAACGCGGCGCCCGTTGACCAAAACTAACGTTCGATCGCTGCCTAGCCCTCTTAAATCAACTCGCACCGAACCGTGATACGCATCGTCAAATCGATTCTGATTATTGGTCGTCGTGCCTATCGGAGAGCCGGACATCATCGGTAAACTCTGTAAATAATCGCCAACATCAGTTTTACCCGACCGCAGAATTTCTTCCCGTTCTATCACAGTAATGGGATTAAATTGAGCAACCTGTGTCAAGTTACTTTTGATTCGAGTCCCTGTTAAGGCGGACTTGTGATTGCTTTCGGACCCATCGGTGATTTGATCGGCGATAACATTCGCCGATAACCCTGTCGAAAAGACACCACTGAATAAGGCGAAATGAATGGTTCTGGCGAGTATTTTTTTATTGTTCTTAATCATTGGCTATTGTCCCCATCGCAATACGCTAGCGCATTACTTTCCTTGGTTGTTTAATTTTTTGATGCGCGTTGTTATTATCTTTCTCGCGCCTTATCTACAAAGACAGCCGGTCGATCAAAAGGGTTACAACTTTTTTTTGACGTGCAATTGGTAAGCCTGTTCGGTCGGTAATGATTAAAAGAGCAGTAGCGGAATAACCAAATTAGGGAAGGGATCAAAAATTTAAGCGGAAGGTGACTGGTGCGGCACTTTCTCCACCGAAGAATGAGAAGGTGTTAATAAAATATCGTCGCGAAAAGTTTCGGTGATGGCAATAAATTCTTCGATTAATTCTCTTGGAATTTGAAGTTCGGTGAGTGTTTCTTTCATGATCTGAATAAACAGTTCAAAATGGTGCTCGTTCAATCCTTTTTCTACTAAAGGGGCGTGGGCGATTCGAATGGCATCACGATTATAGTGAACGTCTCCCTGAAGAACCAGAGTGAGAAAGGTGCGCATTTTTTCAATTTGCGCCGACATAGAAACCTGTTCAAAAAACTGATGGATCTCTGGGACTTCCATGAACTTGTCATAAAAGATATTGACGGCCGCTTCGACAGCGGCGTGTCCACCAATTCTATGAAACAACGTAAGGTTCATCGCACCAATTCAAGAATTTATTGTTATTCAAGTATAGCCAAATGTGAATAATTAAGTAGCGCTAATGCACTTTATTGAATATTTTTTTCTACATTTATCTCAAAATGCTTTCTCTCATAATTTGTCGATTTTTTAGATTACAAGGTGAGATATTCAAGCGGGTAAAAAGCAGCAAAGTGTCGCAAATTTATTGAATTTCTGATCAATTATTTGATGGCGTTTTGCAATCAGGTCACTAAGATGCGTTTTTTAACGCGCTAATATGCAAAAATTCGACACGCCGCAAGCATAGTCGCGCAAAAATTATGGTCGTATAAAAAAATTACGCATCAGTAATAGCACAGGTTATCGATTGGCATTCTAACTGTCTAACAACCGCCATGTTTTCGGTGTTTTTTTTCTAGATGAATTGTCGGTGATGGCAAAGTTTTATCAGCAGCTAGCGGATTTTGGGTCGTTACGATTTGACCACCAAAAAATCGCGTAATTTTTTCTCGCGTCGCTAACTGCTCTGCGGATATCGACGCGCTACTCGGCTTTAAAACATCGCGCGTCCAGGCATCTATACCACCGGATAAAATTTTCACCTTAAAATAACCGCGAATTAAAAACAGGTAATAAAGCTGGAGTGATTCGGTTTCATTTTGAGCATAAATGATCACGGTTTCGTTCACCGGAATCTTTGCCGCTAATACTGACGCAATGGTGTGACGCTCAGCGGTTGGGATCAGATAGTCTGCATGCTTTTCTTGTAGATCGATCAAATTGTAATGATGCGATTGCGCCATCAAAAATTCAGCTAGTTCAATTGCGCTCGTATGACTAACCGGCGCTTTAATAATCGCATCATACTCAGCGAAAGTTAGCGTTAAATCATCGCTACTGCCGGGCGAATTGCCGCCCACGATCAAAGCAATAGCAGCAAGCGCAAGAAAAAATCCTGCGACCATTTTTAGTGAGTTACTCATGGGCAACTTCGATTTTTTCTGCGAGCCAGAATGCGATAATGGCAATGACTACGATAGCAAAAATAATCAACTGACTTTGCACATTTAAAACCTGAGATAAGTGATCTTCTGCGAGATGACCGGACTGATAGAAAAGCGCTATCCAGTCAAACACCAGGCTAAATAACCAACTTCCCAAAAATAACCCAGCAAAACAATAAAGCGCATCCCGTTTGCCCGTTGCCATGCCGACCAAAGTTGTCCCTGGGCAATATCCTGCGATAGCAAAACCAGCGCCTAATAACAAACCCGCTGTGACCTGCGGTAACCAATAGCTATCTGGAAACGCCACCAGGTCGAGATTAAAGAGGCCCAACTGGGCCAATAGATAAAGACCCAGCATCGCGGTTAATATCGCACTAAACATGACTTTAAATACGGTGAGATCTTTCAATAAGAATTGGCCCACCAGTTTTCGTGCATTGCCTAAACCGCCGCGCTCGAGAATAAACCCAAAAGCCACGCCAATCACTAAAGCCAGGAGCAGATTTGCAGATTGTGAGATTATTTCGTAAGGATAAAGCGGTAAGTTCATGACCATTCCTTTTTGACGAATTGAATGGCGATGTAGGCTCCAACAAAAATCGCGATCATAAATAACCAGCTGCCCGCGCTCAGTAACGCGCCACCGGTTAGTGCCTGTCCGCTTGTGCAACCACGGGCCAACCTTGCGGCAAATCCCATCAGTATTCCACCCGCAATGGCGAATACTATGCGGCGCTTACGCGCGCCTTGCCCTTCGCCACATACCAGTTCCTGTTTAATCCGACCGGCCATACGGCCAGACAACCACGCGCCGATAAATATGCCCAGCACTTCGACAATGATCCAGGTCTGCCAAAATGAGGCTTGGGATTGTTGCTGGGATAAATAATCGTTATGGATTCCCAGACCGTCATAAGTATGCGCCAGAGTTTGGCTAAAAAACCTTGAAGCGCCAATTCCTCTGCCCGCAATCACAAAGCTGGCCAATAACACCAGTCCTAATAAAACACCGGCTAAATAGGGATTGATATAAGGACTGGCGGGTTGGGTAACTTTATCCATTTTACTTGCGTCCTCGTTTTATCCGGCATAGGCCTGAAAAACTTGCTCGATAAAGGTTTGCCAGGTGGGTTCTGGCGTCCAAATTGCCAGTAAATCTGCTTTGGCGGTTTCTTTGCTAACGCCTAACTGAGTGACACGGTAGAGGTAGACAAAGGTCGAGGCTCGCCAATTGAGCTGACAATGAATATAGACTTTCTCATCACCATAACTTTTCATGTAAGCGACAAATTGCTTAAAATCTTCCAGCTTAGGCTCGTGCCAATCGACGGGAATTTGTTCGTAGCTTAAGCCTAATGACTCGACGCGCTTTCGCTCTTTCAACTGCATTCCCGGGATCAGATTGATCACGTGCTTAAATCCATAATCCTGAATGAGTTGGTAATCGTCGAGTTCTAACATGCCTGAGCTGGCAAGATTTTGAGAAACAAACTTAAAGTTTTTAATAACGGCAAAATCTTTATCGGGGAATGTCGCCCAAGCGTGATTAATACCCGTTAATAACAATAAAATTACCAGTGCGCTTTTCATGCGTCTTTCCTTGATTGAAAAAGTTATTGAAACCGTAATTGATAAGATTGCGGGGCGATACCATATTTGCGTTTAAAGCTGCGTCTAAATGCATCTGCCGAGGCATAACCGACTTTGTTGGCGGCCAATTCGACAGGCGTATTTTTTTTGGTTAAATAAATTTTGGATTGTTCCAGTTTGATATGCTCAATATATTTGCTCGCACTCATGCGAAAGTGCGCTTTGATCAAACGATTTAAGTGACGTTCGCTGATATGAACTTTGTCCGCCAACACAGCAACAGTGATTGGTTGATGGTAATGCGCCATCAGAAAACGGTTGATGCGGTCGATATGAGAATTGTTGGTCGACTGGAACTTAAGCGGCTCGGAAAACTGTGACTGATGACCGGAGCGCTTTAAATAGGTCACCAGATACTTGGCCGTTACTGTCGCGACATCAACACCATGGTCGAGCTCGATCAAATTTAGCGCTAAATCGATCCCGCTTAAAATCCCTGCCGCAGAATAAAACTTTCCTTGCTGAATAAATAATCGGTCGTGATTGACATTCAATTGCGGATAGCTGGTCTGAAGTTTCTCGGCAAAACCCCAGTGAGTCACGACCTCTTTGCCATCTAAATAAGGGTGGTCGCCCAACAAAAACATGCCGGTACAGACCGAAACGACGCGTTCCGCGCGATCAAATGCCTTGCTGAGCCATTGTCGCACCGGCGCGGCAACAGTCTCATCGCGCGTGCCAGCTCCGCCAGGAACAATCAAGGTTTGGAAAGTCGACACCTTGTCAAACTGAAAGTCTGAAACAATCTGGATTTTTGATTCACTGGTAAAATGCGGCTTTTCGCTGACGATAAACGAGCGGTAGGGCGCGCCAGTTATTTGCGCATTCGCCGTATCAAACGCCTCGAGCGGCCCGACCAAATCCAGTAATTGAACGCGGTCAAACCCGACAAAGGCAATATTATGCGTCTGGTCCTGTTTCATACTCACTAGTTTACCGAGAATCCGAATGTCCTATAAGACGCCGATACGACATTATAGGACATTCGGCTAAATTCAATCTTTTTACTACAAAAACAGTGCCTTCCCTACGAATTTCGCTAAGATAATGGTACTTTTCATACAAAATAAAATATGTGTTTTTCAAAGCGCACCATTTCAGGGGATTTCAATGACATTAATACGCTCCGCGACCCGTCTTATCGCCCTCTTAGGCATACTGGCCAACAACGCGATTTGGGCCGATGATAATTACGACCTATGGCCTGGCAGTCAATACGACAGCCGTATTCCGACTCACCATCAGGTTTTGGGTTACGCGGTCGGTGAAAAAATTACCCACCATGGCGATATGTTGCGCTTTTTTGAAGCATTACAGGCAGCGGCGCCCGAACGAATCAAATTATTTGAATACGGTCGAACCTGGGAAGACCGAAAATTAATTTACGTCGCCATTGGTAGCGAAGAAAACCTGGCGAATCTGGACGGCTTCGCGCAAAAGATGCAACAGCTGTCTGATCCGCGTGAGACCAATAATGCCCGCGCCGCTCAACTGATAGCCGAGTTACCAGCGTCGGTATGGCTGGAATACGGCGTTCACGGCAATGAAATCAGCAGCACGGACGCCGCCATGATGGCGGCCTATCACTTGCTTGCCGCCCCTACCGAACCAATCAACCAGAAAATTCTCGCCAATACCATCGTGTTTATTGACCCGTTACAGAACCCGGATGGGCGTACCCGTTTTACCAGTCGATACTATGCAACTGTTGGTCTCGAACACAGCGATGACCGGTTGAGCGCGGAACACAATGAGCCCTGGCCGAGCGGTCGAACTAACCATTATTTATTTGATATGAACCGAGATTGGCTCGCTATCACTCAGCCGGAAACTCAAGGTCGAATTAATTTATTAAACCATTACCGTCCATTAGTGGTGGTCGATCTGCATGAAATGGGCGGCGACGATAGTTATTATTTTGCCCCGGCGGCACAACCAATGAATCCACATATGACCAAGACCCAGGTCGACAATATGTCGACGATTGGACGTAATCACGGTAAACATTTTGATCGTTTTGGTTTCGATTATTTCACCCGCGAAGTTTATGACGCATTTTATCCCGGCTATGGCGACAGCTGGCCAGCTTTTTACGGCGCCTCAGCATCAACCTATGAAGTAGGCTCCGCCCGAGGCGAAAAATTTCGCAAGGCCACCGGAGAATTGCTGACTTTCAAAGACACTGTACAACAACATTTTGTCGCTTCAATTTCAACTGCCGAAGGCGTCGCCGACAATCGCAGTAAATTACTTAACGATTATTATCAGTATCAAATCGACGCTATTGCTACCGGCAAGGCTGATAAAAAAGAACGCTTTTTCATTCTTCCTAATAAGCGTGACAAAGATGCTAACTTTCGTCTCGCGAAATTAATGGCGAATCATGGTGTGGAAGTATTCCAGGCCAACAAAGCGTTTAAAGCGTGTGGCGATAGTTACGATGCCGGCGCTTATCTCATTGATACCGCGCAGCCGAGAGGGAAATTTGTAAAAACCACTTTTACCCAACAGGTCGATATGTCGGATGCGTTTCTCAAGGAACAGGAACGGCGAAGACAAAGAAAACTCGACAATCAAATTTACGATGTTTCCGGTTGGTCTCTGCCATTAATGTTTAACGTGGATACACACACTTGCGGTAAATCGCTGCGCGTGGATAGCCGACAAATTACCTCCAATGATCAACCTGCCGGGCGAATCGATAATAACAAAGCAAGCGTGGCTTTTCTGGTTCCCTGGGGCGATATGGCAGCAGGCCGTTTTTTAACCGCCGCGCTTCAAAAAGGACTGGTGATTAAAAGTGCCGATGAGGCTTTTCAGCTAGACAATAATCGGCGCTACCCTGCGGGTACGTTAATTATTGAAAAGCGCACTAACACGGATTCACTCGCATCGGTTGTGACCGACATTGCCAATCAAACTGGCGCACAGGTTGATGGCGTGAATACCAGTTGGGTGACCGACGGTCCGAGTTTTGGCAGTGACCGTGTGGTGACCATGTCGCCCCCGAAAATAGCGATCGCCTGGGACTCGTCGGTAAGTTCCTTAAGCGCGGGAAATACGCGTTTTGTGATCGAACGACAATTCAATTATCCAGTAACAGCTATTCGTACTCCGCACCTGAAAACTGCCGATTTAAGTCGCTATCAAGTTCTTATTTTGCCATCGGGCCGCTATATGGACACCCTAGGGAAAAGTGGTGCCGACAATTTAAAGGCCTGGATAAAAAAAGGTGGTGTATTAATTACTTTAGGGGGCGCAACAACGTTTGCTGCGGATGCCGAAATTGGTTTACTGGATGTTAAACGAGAGCTGGCGTATAAAACTAAGGAACAAAAAAGCGAGGCGCCCAAAAAAGAAGAAAAGAAAAAGTCGACGGTGGAAGGAAAGCTTTACACTCACAAAGACGACCTTATGCGTGACAGCGAAAATATTAAAGAAAATCCGGATTTTGTGGCCGGCGTACTCGCAAATATTGAGGTTGACCAAGAGCATTGGTTAACAGCTGGGGTCCATGATAGTTTAGTGGCGCTGGTGTATGGCCGAGATATTTATACCCCGATTCGATTAAAATCAGGAAAAAATCTCGCCTGGTTTAAAGATGAAAACAATGTACTGGCCAGCGGTTATCTTTGGGAAGAAAATAAAAAGCAGCTCGCCTATAAACCCTTCTTAATTCATCAGCCGATGGGGCATGGTATGGTGATCAGTTTTACTCAAGAGCCTACAACTCGCGCATATCTTGATGGCCTCAATGTTATTTTTATGAATAGTATTTTTAGAGCGGCGGCGCATGCCCGGCCATTGAGGTAGGGGCAGAATTAAGGCGAGAAGTCACATTGACAATTTCCTTTATGATGTGACTGACGCTTTAGATCCAAGCGACTTTATAAATTTAAAATACACCTGACGGAAAGTCTTTGCTTCCGTTTAAGCGGGAATTTAAACGATGAATCAAGAAGTCTCTGATATTATTGAAGATTACGCTGACACCGAGTCTGAATCGATAGCGGAAAAAGTCGAGTCTATCGTGATTACTCACGACGTCGAAGAGGTCGCACTATTCCTAGAATCCCTTCCGCTAGAACAGCGTTTAGAATGTTGGGAAAATATTGCTTCGTCTCAACGCCTTGATATCCTGCTCGTGATGCGCGGCGACCCACGAGAAACCCTCATTGATGCGATGACGCTCGATGATCTGGACGCGATTTTCAAGGATATCAGCGCCGAGAAGCTGGTCGAGTTATCCGACTCGATGCCAAATCGGCTGGTTGAGCGGGCCTACAATGCAATGGACCAGCAGCAACAAAAGTATTTTGAAGGCGCTCAACTTTACGACAATAAAGCCGCCGGGCACTGGGTTGACCATAACGTGCTGTTGTTGCCGCCAAATGCCAAGGTAAGGGACGCACTTCGTCTTCTTCGCAGAAATACACCTGATTATTCAGATTTGATTTATCTGGTGAGTCGTTCGGGTCATTTATCCGGCGTTGTCGAAGTGAAAGCCATTATGCGCTCGTTGGAACATTGCTCCATCGCAGACCTGGTAGAAAAAGATATTGAACCCATTATGGGCGACGAAGACGCCGCCAAAGCTGCCCAGCGAGTTCAAAATTCTCGCTTGGCCGCGCTTCCGGTTGTCAATGAAGCCAACCAGTTCCTCGGGCGAATGAATATTTATACCGCTTGCGAACTCGTCAATGAAGACTATGAAGCAAAATTAATGGCAAGCGCTGGTCTGGATGAAAACGAGGACTTATTTGCGCCTGTCATGAAGAGCGCCCGAAACCGCATGATCTGGTTAGGCATCAACTTACTGACTGCATTTTTAGCTTCCTGGTTTATCGGGCTATTTGAAGCCACGTTACAACAAGTGGTGGCGTTAGCCGTACTGATGCCAGTGGTCGCGAGTATGGGCGGTATCGCAGGCTCGCAAACGCTCACGCTGATCATACGCGGCTTAGCATTAGGTCAGGTCACTAAAGCAAACTTTCACGCGTTACTAAAAAAAGAGCTTAGTGTCGGCGCGCTTAACGGCTTCGTTTGGGCTATTGTCATTGGCATTACCGCTTACTTATGGTTTGATAGCTATATGATAGGAGCGGTAATCGCTAGCGCTATTTTAATTAATATTTCAGCTGCTGCGTTCGCAGGCGTGTTTGTCCCTGCAGCGCTGGATAAACTTAAACTTGATCCCGCTTTATCCGGATCGGTGATTTTAACTACTGTTACCGATATCGTCGGTTTCGTTGCTTTTCTTGGTCTTGGATCACTCTTTCTACTTTAATCAATTGAGGTAATTGATGGACTTTTTTTCTGAACTCGACGCATCGGGTCTAGCCTGGATAGGGATTGCTTTTTGCATTACCCAATCTGCTATTTTTTCCGGCTTGAATCTTGCCTATTTTAGTTTAAGCCGACTGCAACTCGACGTTGAAGCCAAACGAGGTAATGTCAATGCGCAAAAAATACTTAAAATGCGCGAAGACTCTAACTTCTTACTCTCGACGATATTGTGGGGTAATGTTTCAATTAACGTATTACTCACGCTTTTGTCTGACTCGGTATTAGCTGGCGTTTATGCCTTTCTATTTTCAACTATCGCTATCACCTTCTTAGGCGAGATATTTCCACAAGCCTACTTCTCTCGAAATGCGCTTAAAGTGGCTTCTATACTCACCCCAGTTATTCGCGTGTATCAGGTCGTCTTGTTTCCGGTGGCCAAATTTACTTCTTTAATTCTAGACGGTTGGTTAGGACGCGAGGGAATCACCTATTTTCGTGAAAAAGAATTAAAGGCTATTATTACGGCCCACATTGAAGCCGAGGAAGCCGAAGTGGTTCATGTTGAAGGTGTCGGCGCATTAAACTTTTTAACGGTCGATGAAGTTTCCGTTTCCGATGAGGGTGAATCTATCGACCCCGATAGCGTCATACAGCTGCCTTGCACCCTTGATTTACCGCAAATTCCGGCACGAGATGACGAAGGCTTTGACGCTTTTATTAAACGCGTGCATAAGTCAGGACATAAATGGATTATATTTGTGGACGGTAATAATAGTCCGTTATTGGTAATGGATGCCGATGGGTTTCTTCGCTCCGCATGCCTGGATGACGATCTGACCGATCCTTACGCTTATTGCCATCGACCGTTAATTTTACAAGATTTAAGTTGTACGCTAGGCCATGCGATGCAGCAGCTTAAACTTTTTCAGACGGCCCACGATCACTCTGAGGAAGTGATCGACCAAGACCTGATTTTGGTCTGGTCAGACGAACAAAAACGCATTATCACCGGTGCTGATATTCTCGGCCGATTGCTTAAAGGGATCGGTGGTGATTCCGATTCACCGTCATTGGTCGAGGCGATCGTGTAACAAAATTCCGCGGTATATTAAGGCAAATTAGTTAATGGCTGGACTATTTTGCCTGCGCGGGGATTTCGTTTTATATAAACCTCTGATACCTCGAAAGTCACATCAACTGGCTTCCAAAGATCGACTAGCCTCCGGACTCTATTTTGTCGCTCGGCGCAGAAAATCTTAGAATGATATAACCGACGATGGCCGAAAAGCCTGACCCGACTAAAATACCCAATCGATCAATGCGCTCCTCACCCGCCCCACCATGGGCAAAGGCTAGCGACGCAATAAACAAACTCATGGTAAACCCGATGCCGCACAACACTGAGGTACCATAAAGTTGCCACCAATTCGATCGCTCGGGCAGCTGACAGATTCCGCTTTTAATCAGCAATAGGCTTATCAGGAATACACCGATTTGTTTACCGAAAAATAGACCCGCAATAATTCCAAATGGCACGCCGGAAAACAAATCGGAAAACGACACGGTACTCAGGTCGACACCAGCATTTGCAAATGCAAATAAAGGCAACACTCCGAGCGCAACGTAGGGATGCAATCCATGCAATAAACTTTCTAATGGGCTTTCTTCATGGTGATCGTCGTCGTGTGAACTAATCGGTATAAAAAAAGCATTGATAACACCAGCGATGGTCGCGTGAACACCAGACTTTAAAAAACACACCCAGATAAAAACGCCGAAAATAAAATAAGGAGCAATACGCCGCACATTTAATTTGTTCAGTATCGCCAACCCAAAATAACCAAACATTGCCAGCGCCAGTGAGCTCGTCGCAATTTGATCGGTATAGAAGATAGCGATCACCAGGATACCAATCAAGTCATCAATAATGGCAAGCGTCATTAAAAATAATTTCAGGCTGGATGGAACACGATCACCTAATAACGCAAGAATCCCGAGCGCAAACGCAATATCAGTGGCGGTCGGTATTGCCCAACCGTGAGCAGACAATTCGTTGTCGCGATTTATCCAGACGTAAATCAAGGCAGGAACAACGACGCCGCCAATGGCAGCGCAAAGCGGAAGCAACAGGGTTTTTCGATCCGCCAGCTTCCCCTTGATCAATTCTCTTTTAAGTTCAAGGCCAATGACAAAGAAAAAGATAGCCATGATGCCGTCGTTAACCCATAAAATAAACGGCTTGTTGATGGAGAAATTCTCGGCTCGAATTTCAATACTCGACATGAGAAATTGATAATAGGCGTCTGACAGCGAAGAGTTTTTTACCACCATCGCGAGTACGGCAAAACCAATTAACAAGATACCGGACAAACCCTCAATTTTAAAAAATTGTTTACTAGCAGACATCAATCTCTCCTATCGAATATCTCCGTTCTTTTTCACCACCACCCTTTAACTCGGTTTGCGATGGGGCAATAATACTTTGCCTTTTAGCGCAATAATCCATATGCATACTACATTCGAATTAAAATATTACTGCGGCGCTAAAGACGATGGAATCCTGCGCAATATCGTAAAAATCGACAGCGCGACGTATATCGGTATTGTGATAGTCTAGCGATAATAAAAACTCACCATAATTATAGTGAATACCGGTCGTCCACCAAAAATAATCGCTGTTACTTAAGCGAGAACGATACATATCGGTATATCCCAGTTGATAGGACCAATTGAAATTCTGTGCCAGCGAATAGGATTGATCCCAAGTAATCGTGGCATTCTTTCCGCCGTCAAAAGTCTCACGATCATCGGCATAAGTAAAATATAGTGTACTATTTTCATTGACGAAAACACCGGCGTACAATTCGAGAAAATATTCATCGACGGAATCCACCGAGAAATGAAAATTGTTAAGTAGCCCAAAGTCCCATTGCAAGCCCGCGAGTGTCACCCGGGTGCCAAGTCCAAGGTCGAATTCGTAGCCTTTTTCATCTTGAAAACGAATGTTAGATGTAAACCAGCGTCCGTATATTTCCGCCTGAGTTTCATCAATATTCCAAACAGAATCGCCAGACCACTGAAATGCTGGTTTTTCCATCGTCTGAGAGACACCGTCTGAACGGTAATCAGACATCACGGTTAATGTTTGCTCGAGCGGCGCAGCGCTAGTCGTTAGAGACTTGAATAAAAATAAGCTAACGATAATGACGTTTACTGTGCAAATTGGCATAAAAAGTCCTGCTGGTCAATTTGGATCGATTGCTATGTAAGTCTCGGATTAACTTGCGAAAATCCGATGCTTGAGTAGTCACTAATTATAAGTTATTTTCAAAATGACGGCTGAGGTTATTTATAACTATATTCATGCAACTGAGATATCGAAAATTTCTAATTCCCTTGCATTAGCGGCCAAGTTTAAGTAGTTTCGTCATCGTACACTGGAAGTGTAAAATAGAGCAACATGTCATAGATAATCTAAAAATCCAGGGACATATCAGGAGAAAAGCATGAACTTTAAACTAGTACTGGCAAGCGTGCTTGTGGGGTTAGTGGTATTATTCGTTGTTCAGAATATTGCCATAGTAGAAATAAATTTTTTATTTTGGTCGATGTCATTTCCGCGTTCGCTTTTAATGGGCATTATGCTCGTTATCGGGATAATAGTTGGTTGGATACTGCATAGTCACTTTGAAATAAAGAGAAAATAGTTAGCGAGCTCCTAAACTGAGGCAAATAATGGATGAACTAGTTGAGAAATGGCTTAATGACCCGCTAACAGGAAAAACAATAGCAACGATTATCGTTGTTATTTTCGTACTTTCTTTGGTTTGTTTACGCACACAGTTCTAGGCAACTATAGTAACGACAATACTTGACGGTACCGAATCAGAAAATTATCGACTTTTATTGGTTATATACTCGCTATTTTTTTACTGTCTATTGTCTACAGTGATAAATTGTCTGGAATTACGGTTTTTCTTAGAGAAAATAAATCAGACACCCACTATATCCACAAATACCGACACGCTCAATAGTCAATCTCTTACAAGACTTGTTAGCATTATCCGCTTTTTAATTTTGTTCACTGTGGCAAAATATTACCCCTCTTCCCAT